>UOFQ01000005.1_pt1 | contig 21148 bp, 24 predicted proteins | sample 1988961 | NCBI WGS metagenome assembly UOFQ01 (sample SAMEA4712195, study PRJEB27164) | hydrothermal vent metagenome | biome: marine basaltic hydrothermal vent biome; feature: marine hydrothermal vent; material: mineral | place: Pacific Ocean | collected 2011-06-14/2011-07-23 | depth 1719 m | reverse complement strand
GGTTTTCCGTTCCCAAAATCATCTTTTGTCTTGCCTGTTAAGCCGTTATAAGTTTTTCCAAGATCACCTAGTATATGTTCATTCCATTTTCTGCTAAAACCAGGCAATCGTTTTTTGCCAGTCAACAACTGTTGCATCAGAGATTTTTTTTGTGTGCGGCTGTTGTTGATAAGTTTTTCGACGGTTTCAATAGCCTTGTCATAGGTGAAGAGGATGGTGGCGATTTTGGTTTGTTCAGTAGTTGGTGGTAGGTTTACCGGGAATTCTTTCAAGGTATTTGTATCTATTCTTCCTGTACCGTGCCCTGCAATTGATACTAGCTGGCGAATTTTATTTTTGTTCGCTAGTAATAAATATGAAAGAAATAATGGATTGACCTTGTTAGCAGGGAGCAAGGCTTTAACGTCTTGGTTATAGGCCATCTCTTTTGTCGCATAGCCGACTGGAAAGTCTTTTAGGAGTGTCATTCCTCTTACGAGAATTAAAGTAGCTCCTTTAGGTGCTTTTTTCGCTACAAAAAAACCTGATGAGCTAAGTTTATCAATACTATTTTTCAAATAATGTGTTTTTAGGTCTTTACCTGAAATCCATGGATAATCGCCGCCCCAGAATTCAGGCCTCTGTTTGCTTGGTGTGCCCCCTGAGCTGAAATGAGCTAATTTACCTAGTTCTGTCGCTGACCACCCTTCAGGAATCATAACCCAGCTCCGTCAAGTACCCATCCATCTGCTTTTCCAGTTCGGTAAGCTGTTCCTTTAATGCCTTACGCTCCTTACGCACGGCAATTAGATCGATCTCTTCCTCTTCTTCAAAGGTATCGACATAACGGGGAATATTGAGGTTGTAGTCGTTTTCTGCGATCTCTTTCTGGGTTGCCAGATAAGAATATTTATCTACATGATGTTCTCGTTTTTCATAGGTGTTGATGATTTTGGCGATATTATCCAGCGACAGAATGTTCTGATTTTTGCCTGAGGTGAATTCACGGCTGGCGTCGATGAACAGCACTTTGTCGTCGGACTTTTTCTTTTTAAAGATCAAAATCGCTGCCGGAATACCGGTGCCGTAAAAGAGTTTTTCCGGCAGGCCGATGACGGTATCGAGCAGGTTCTCCTCAATCAGTTTTTGGCGAATCTTCCCTTCACTGGAACCGCGGAACAGCACGCCGTGTGGCACGACGACACCCATGCGGCCACCGGGCCTGTTTTTTAACGCCGGTTTCAATACCTCAATCATGTGCAGGATAAAGGCGTAGTCCCCTTTGGTTCTGGGTGGAATGCCGCGACGAAAGCGGCCGAACTTATCGGCCTCGGCGCTCTCATGGCCCCATTTCTCCAGTGAGAAAGGGGGGTTGGCGACCACTACATCGAAGTGTTTTAGCCGCTCTTCACCATCCAGCAGTTTCGGGTTGCGCAGGGTATCGCCCCATTCAATGCGGTGGTTGTCTTCACCGTGCAGGAACATGTTCATTTTCGCTAGCGCCCAGGTAGAGCCGATCGCCTCCTGGCCGTAGAGGGCATATTTTTTTGAGCCGTTAAAATGGCGTTTGATCTGCTGTCCGCACTTTAATAACAGCGAGCCGGAACCGCAGGCCGGATCGCAGATTTCATCCCCTTCCTGCGGCGAGACGAGTTCAGCGATCAGTGCGGAGACTTCCGGTGGGGTGTAGAATTCACCAGCGCTTTTGCCTGCACCCGAGGCAAAGCTCTTGATCAGGAACTCGTAGGCATTACCGATGATGTCTAGCTTGCCAACCCTGGAGGGGCGCAGGTCGAGTTCCTGTTTAGCAAAGTCTTCCAGTAGATGGCGCAGCAGGTCATTTTTCTGTGACTCTTCGCCGAGTTTATTGGCATTGAAGCTGATGTCCTGGAACACATCGCGCAGTTTGGCGAGATTGTTTTCTTCAATCGCGTGCAGTGCCTTGTCGATGCGTTCACCATTACCGGGTTCGAAGCGATGTTCGTAGAGGTGTTTGAAATTGGCTTTTTCAGGCAGTACAAAGCGTTCATTCTTCATTAGCTCGACGATCAGTTCTGGGTGATCGCCATGTTCCTTTTGATAATTTTCGTAGTGGTCTTGCCAGACATCACTGAGGTATTTCACAAACAACATCGTCAGTACGTAGTCTTTGTAAATGTCCGAGCTGATCGTGCCGCGAAAGGTGTCGCAGGCGTGCCACACGGCCTTGTTGACCACCGCTTGTTTGAGGGCCTCTTGCTCGCTGTTATTACTGGCAGTGATGGGTCTGTTTTTATTGTTCATGATGCGTCTCTATTCATAAAATCCTGGTTAATAAATTCCTGGCATAAGCCGCGCAGCATTTGTTCACGGTTATGGAGTAACTGCTCAGTGAGTGCTTTTTCCTGTAACCAGCCCTGGTGGATTTTGGCAATCTTATGCTGGGTTTCCAATGAGGGCAGGGTGACTGGCAGTTCACTGATGGTGCGCTTGTTGATCATCGGGATGTTGCTGCCGCTGTCATTGCGTTTAAAATATTGCTGGCCGCCAGGTTGATTGAGGAGCCAGCACAGATATGCCGGGTCTACCCGGCTGATAGTCGGGCTCAGGATGAAGAACTGGCCAGTGGCGATGACGTTGGCCAGGTCTGCCGTAAACAGGCCACTGTAGTAATAGCCCCCGCGGGCGCGCAGCAAAATATCACCAGGCTGCAGAGGTTGGGGTGATCTTTCATCACTCATCTGAACCTGGGTGGCCTGGCTCAGATCGATCTGGCCATCCTTTTGTACGTCCTTTAGTTGGAGGACGTAATAGTCCCATGTGGAAGGGGAGTGCCTCACCCTGCCTCGGAATGGGTGCCCTGAGCGGATCTTCGCCAGTTCACCGAGTTTGATTGTATTACTGTTTTTGTCCATTTTTACATTTATATTATAGAGCGTTACGCTTTTGACATCATAATAGTAGAGTGGCTACTGGTATAAAAGTATCTTGCATTAAGAAATTAGGCGTGTCAATAATTCAGTAGAGATGCTACTGCAATAATATTAAGTTTTTTTTGTTCTGATACTTCCAGATAGTGGAAGTTACTGGAAATTAGTGTATATTCTGAATGTCTATCGAAAAAATAGCGCTGCTTGAGAAATGACGCCCTTAGCTAAACAGATTATTGACGAAGGCCTGGCCGATCATATCCTGAATGACTGGCAATTGGCTCGCCTGCTCGGTGGTAGTGATAAGCGGCGTTACGGTCTGGTGAATCGAGCCCTGAAGGCTGGTGAATTGGTCAGGGTGAAGCGGGGGCTCTATGTGCTTGCTGATAAATTGCGCGATGCGCCAGTCCACTCCTTCGCGCTGGCACAGCATTTAGTGCCCGGCAGCTATGTGAGTGGGGAGTCGGCACTGAGTTTTCATGGCTGGATCCCTGAGGCGGTGCATAGCGTGCTGAGTGTGACGTCGAAGGGCAAGTCGGTCAATTATGAGCACGAGCGATTAGGGAAATTTGAGTTTCGTCGTATGACCGTTATGCCTGGGTACTTTCTGCAAGCCGTCGCGCGGCATAAATTACAACATCAGGTGGCGTTGGTTGCCGACCCTTTAAGGGGGCTGCTGGACCTGGTGTACCTGCGTAAGATTGAGTGGCAGGGCCTGGGATATCTGGTTGATGGGATGCGCATCGATGAGCAGCAGATTCGTACCGTGACATGGTTAGGCGTCACTCGATTGCTGGATATCTACAAAGGTAAAAGGGAGCAAATGTTTATTAAAGAATTGCAAAGGTCACTGGGTTTATGATTGATCTGATTCAAAAACGCCTGGTTGAATATAGCGCTTCTGGCCCGGTGGAAGAAGAAAATGCATTAAAGGAGATTGTGCAGGAGATTATGCTGTTTGCTTTATGGCAGGCGGATTTTTTTAAAGTCGCAGCCTTTCAGGGCGGTACCAGTCTGAGAATTTTACATGGCTTGAATCGCTTCTCTGAGGATATCGATTTTATTTTGCTTGAGCCTGATCCCGCTTTTAGCTGGCAGCCCTATTTAGATCTGCTTGCTGATACATGTAAAGAGTTTGGTATTGAGCCTGAAGCGTTGGACAGAAGCCGTATGGATAGAAATGTTAAAGCGGCACTGATTAAAGACAGATCGATTGCGAATCAGTTAAATCTCAGTTTTATCAATAATCAGCGGAATCAGAAATTAAAAATCAAACTAGAAATTGACTGTAATCCTCCTGCTGGTTCTGGTTTTGAATATAAATATCTCGATTTCCCCGTTGATTTTGAAGTGTGCCATCAGGATATGAGCAGTAACTTTGCACTCAAGACACACGCTTTATTATGCAGGCCATATCTAAAGGGTAGAGACTGGTATGACTTCAACTGGTACATCGCTCAAGGAGAAACCCCTAACCTGTTATTGCTGCAGAATGCACTTTTTCAGCATGGCCCATGGCGGGGACAACCGCTTGTGATTGATCGAGGCTGGCTTGTAAAGGCCCTGGGAGAGAAGATTTCTACTATTGACTGGCAGGATGCCACTGGTGATGTGGAACGGTTTTTAAAGCCCGTCGAACAGAAGAGCCTGCAGCTTTGGGGTGAAAAATTCTATATGAATAAACTGGGGAAATTAGATGGGCTACTAAGAAAAAACGATGGCCATTAATACCCAGTCTATGATTCCCTGTTACGTTAGCGGCAAAGGGATGCATGCCACCGATGCAACCTGGCGTTTTAAAACAACAGTGATGGCGCTGTTGCAGTCGAGTGGCCTGGGTTACGATACGCGCCACCATTATTATCGAAAACAATTTCCAGCGATGCCTGTTGATGAGTTCTCTCGCATGGTGTGTGACCCGATTGAATATTATGACAAGGATTGGCCTGACTGGCAGCGAGCGCATAAAAATAGTTTTGAAAATGAGGATCTGTTAATCACTGCCTTTTTTCTTGAGCGAGATCGAGCCTTCCAGGCAGAGGCGCAGGTTGCTATTTTTGGTTTTGATGAGGCGGGTTTTGGTTCGGGAGTGAATGCAATGCGTTTTATTCATGCGGGTAAACCGGTACTCGGTTTTTATAATCCGGCGCGTTGTCATGAAGGGTATAACATTCACAATGTGATGCAGTTGGCTCTGGACTACCCCGAGTGGGTGACGTTATGTTGTTATCATGACGTCGAAGAGATTGGTACGCATGTGGTGGAATGGCTGGGCGAGAGGTTAGGCCAATAAGGGTATATTTGAGACCTTTTTATTTGAATCAATAGCGTATCGCACAGACGTATAAACATTGATCCCCATCCGGTGTTTTTACTTTCACTTCATCATTGATCTCTTTTTTGAGCAGCGCCTTTGCCATTGGTGAATCGATACTGATGAAGCCTAGTTTGGGATCGGTTTCATCCGCGCCGACGATGCGATAGATTATCTCTTTGCCATCATCATCTTCAAGCGTGACCCACGCACCAAAAAATATACGTTCTGATGTGGATGGTTTGTCATGCACCACTTTAAAATTGGGCAGTCGCTTTTGCAGATAACGAATGCGGCGGTCGATGCCGCGCAGCTCTTTTTTGCGATAAATATATTCGGCATTTTCGGAGCGGTCGCCTTCGGCTGCCGCAGCGGAAAGTGCTTCGACCACGAGATGCCGCCGTTTCCATAGCGCTTTTAATTCATCATCAAGTGCAGTGTAGCCTTCAGGCGTGATGTACAGCGATGACGGTGGTTGAGGGGGGCGATAACGTGACATGGTCTAATTCTGTTTCTCTTCGCGGGCCTTTTCATTTTTGATGTTGCGTACCACCCAATAGACGACACCGGCAATGATCGTAAACTGACCCAGCTCAATAGGCTCAATATCCAGATCCAGGGGGCGCACCGTAAAGATCAGGTATTCCATGCTAGTTTCTAACGTGCCTGTTACTCGCAATCAAGCATACCCAGCATGCCATCCAGTCCACAGTAATTAAAGGCGATATCGGCCTGCGCCTGTACCGTTGGTTTGGCGTGATAGGCGATACTGAGTCCTGCTGGTTTCATCATCCTGAGATCATTGGCGCCGTCGCCCATCGCGATTGCCTGGTTGAGTTCGATGCCGAGCTCATTGCATATTTTGCGCAGGAAGATCTCTTTTGCCTCTGCCCCGACGATGCTACCCACAACCTTGCCGGTGAGCTTACCGTCGTTCTCTTCCAGCACATTGGCGTGGGCATAGTCGAGCTGGCAGCGCGCTTTGAGGCGGCTGGTGAAAAAGGTAAAACCACCGGAGACCAGTGCGATCTTAATCCCTTTAGCTTTAAGCGTGGCCAGCATTAGGTCGGCACCGGGATTAAGCGTGAGTCTTTCATCGTAAACCTTTTGTAGCGCGCCGTTATCAAGATTGGTTAGCAGTGCGACACGTTTGGTCAGTGATGTCTCAAAACCGATTTCACCACGCATGGCGGACTCAGTAATCGCAGCGACCTGTGGTTTAAGATTGGCAAAGTCTGCAATCTCATCGATGCATTCAATGCCGATAAAGGTAGAGTCCATATCGGTGATGAGTAGTTTTACCTGCGTCGGGTCAAAGTTATCGGGCAGGCGGTTGATATCGAAGTCAGCAATTTTGCGCAGTGCGGCGAGTTGTTCGGCGCTGATGTTGTTGGCTCCACTGATCCTGTAGTGATGTGTGCGCTTTGCCAGTGAGCCGCCGGTGCGTTGTACGATTGCATTAGCCTTGTCACTGTTGAGGTTTGGGCCTTGCAGGATAATAGTGGTCATGAATGATCTTGTCTTTAAATGTTGAGGTTAAAATAGGCGCTATAGGATAACCGATTTATCTATCTATTGGTCGGTCGGTTATCCACTGGCAGAAATAGCTCCAGCAATGTATTAAGAAAGCGTTGTCCTTTGTCGGTCGGGCGTATTAGCTGCACGCCGTATTCCAGTAGCCCCTCTTCTTCGGCGCGTTGCAGTGCGCCATCGATGGTGCTTAGTGGCAGGCCGGTATGTTCAAAAAAGAGACTGCTCGGGAAGCCTTCGGTGAGACGCAGCGCATTCATCATAAACTCAAATGGCACTTCGCTGCGCGACAGCACCTCTCTGGTTGCGTGGCGCTGTTCCGTGGAGGCGAGTTGCAAGTAATCGTTAGGGTGCTTTACTACCGCAGTACGGGTGATGTTTTGTTGCGCCGCGTCGGTAATCTTGGCGTGGGCACCGGCACCGATGCCGAGATAGTCACCATACTGCCAGTAGTTGATGTTGTGACGACACTGTTTGTCTGGTTTAGCGTAAGCGGATACTTCGTAATGTTCAAAGCCTGCATCGCGTAATCTCTCCTGACACTGTGACTGCATCGCCCAGCTAAGGTCATCATTGGGTGTGGTTGGCGGATGTTTGTGGAACCAGGTATTGGGTTCGATTGTCATCTGGTAGTGCGATAGATGTGTCGGTTCCAGTGCCAGTGCATTATCCAGATCTTGCAGCGCCTGTGGTAGTGTCTGAGTTGGCAGGGCATACATCAGGTCGAGATTGATTAGCTCGAAGCCTGCGTCATGTGCATGTTCTACCGCGCGATAGGCTTCGCGCGCACTATGCACACGACCGATGTTTTGCAGCAGGTCATCATTGAGGCTCTGGATACCGATCGACAAACGGTTGATGCCAGTGCTGCGGAACTCGGCAAACTTTGCCTGCTCGATTGCGCCGGGATTCGCTTCCATGGTGATCTCGATTCCTGGCGCGAATGGCAGGCGCGCGCGGATCTCGGAGAGCAGACGATCCATCTCCTCAGTTGAAAAGAGACTTGGCGTGCCGCCGCCAATAAAGATGGTATCAACGGTGCGCCCCCACACGCTCGGCAGGCACTGGTCGAGATCGCTGATCAATGCGTTGATGTAGTCACGCTCAGGGAGCGCCTGTTTTGCCTCATGTGAATTGAAATCACAGTAGGGGCATTTACGCACACACCACGGAATATGAACATAGAGGGCGAGAGGCGGGAGGGCGCTGAAGTTAAAAATGGAAGGCTGCCTTGTATCGGTTTTACAAAACCCTTTCCTCGCAGTGGAGGAAAGGGGTGAAAATTATATTGGCTGGAATTACTGCACGCTGGTGGCAATCAATTTGCCATCAGCGCCATCACGGTAACGCACAATCACCTGGCCAGCGCTGCTATTGAGTGCCATCAGCTGTTTGTTATCAACACTAAAGGTGATTGGCTGCTGGGTCTCGACATCCATAATGGTCAGGGTGTGTTGATTGCGGTCAATCTCGGTGATGTTGCCAACATGGGTCTTGGGCCCCATTGCGCTACAGGCGAGTGCGCTGCTACTGGCCAGCAGTGCCGCCAGTGTAAAGCCAGATAGTGTGGTTGTTTTTCTAATGACCATGATTTGTCTCCTTAGCTAAAGCCGATGTCGATGTCGATTTATTTTCGGCTATTATACTATAGTGATGTGCTTTGCCGAGAAAGAAAACCCCTGAACTGTAGGTCTATATAGCGGTTTTAGTTAGGTTGTAGTGCAGCCAGAAGCTGCTTCAGCGCTTTGCCTCGATGGCTCAGGCCATTTTTCACCTCGGGCGGTAATTCCGCTGAGGTGCAGTTGTGGTCTGGCACATAAAATACTGGATCATATCCAAAGCCATTAGTGCCGTGAGATTCAAATAAAATTCGCCCCTCCCAGCTCCCCTGACAGATGATCGGGGTGGGGTCTGCCTCATGTTCCAGATAGACGATGACACACTGAAAGCGCGCGGTGCGTTCTGTTTCTGGGATCTCACCTAGATCGATTAGCAATTTTTCGAGGTTTTGCTGGCCAGTGGCATCAATTCCGGCAAAGCGCGATGAATAGATTCCTGGTGCGCCGTTGAGCGCATCCACTTCAAGCCCTGAGTCATCGGCAATCGCTGCCAGGCCGGTCAGGCATGCCGCGTGGCGTGCCTTGATAATCGCATTTTCGACAAAGGTAAGGCCGGTTTCTTCCGCTTCTGTAATATCAAAATCGGACTGCGGCACGACCTCAAACTTGAGGTCGGCCAGCAGTGCGCCGATTTCACGTACCTTGCCTCGGTTACCGCTGGCCAGCACGATCTTTTCAGGTGTTAATTTAGGCACCTGTTCAGGCTCCAAGTGCTTCCTGTTGTTTGATGACCAGCTCGCCAATCCCTTTTTTGGCCAGTGCCAGCATTGCATTGAGCTCATCTTCACGGAAGGCATGGCCTTCAGCGGTGCCCTGAATTTCGATAAAGGCACCCGCTTCGTTCATCACCACGTTCATGTCGGTCTCGGCGTTAGCGTCTTCTGGGTAGTCGAGATCGAGTACCGGTGTACCCTGATAGATGCCGACCGATACAGATGCGAGCTGGCCGTGCAGCGGGTTCTTTTTAATGATCTTTTTTTCCAGCATGTGATTAACCGCATCAACAAGCGCCACATAACCGCCGGTAATCGAAGCAGTGCGGGTGCCGCCGTCGGCCTGGATCACGTCGCAGTCGATAGTGATGCTGTTTTCGCCGAGGGCATCAAGGTCGACCACCGCGCGCAGTGAACGACCTATTAAGCGCTGAATCTCGAGTGTACGCCCGCCCTGTTTGCCACGTGCCGCTTCACGACCCATGCGTGAGCCGGTTGAGCGAGGTAGCATGCCGTATTCCGCTGTCACCCAGCCCTGGCCTTTGCCGCGTAGAAAACCGGGCACGCGGTTTTCGACTGATGCGGTGCACAGCACTTTGGTATCGCCAAACTCAACCAGCACAGAACCTTCGGCGTGCATGGTGTAGTTGCGGGTGATGTTGATGGTTCTGAGTTCGTCAGGGGCTCGACCGCTCGGGCGCATAAAGATGAATCCTTTTGGTGTTTTTTAAATTTCGGCGCATATTGTACCTCGAATCGACGGTTGATTGGGGTTCGTTTGTTGAGGCTGGCCTGTTGATTGAAGCGTTGATACTCTATGATGTGCGCTTGCCAACCGATTCAAAAGACGAGACGACTATGATCCGAAGTATGACGGCCTTTACCCGCCAGACAAATGAGGCGCTGTGGGGCGTGCTGAGCTGGGAGCTGCGTTCGGTCAATCACCGTTATCTGGAGGCCACGCTACGTATGCCAGAAGAGCTGCGTGCGCTGGAGATGGTGGTGCGGGAGCGTATTTCAAAGCGCCTTAAACGAGGTAAGGTCGATGGTTTTCTGCGTTTTCAACCAGTTGAGGCCGCATCAACGGGATTGCAGCTTAATCGTGGCTTGATCACCTCGCTGTTGCAGGCGAACGACGAGGTTGAGGCGTTAATGGAAAACCCTGCGCGTACGGGCCCGCTTGATATCCTGCGCTGGCCGGGGGTGTTGCAGGCGGCTGAGACCGATCTGAGTCAGCTTAAAAAAGAGACGCTGGCGTTGCTGGATCGTGCGCTGGACGACATGATCGAGACGCGCGAGCGTGAGGGCGCTGGGATGAAGGGAATCATCGAGCAACGCTGCGCTGCGCTGGCGACCGAGGTGGTTAAAGTTCGCGCAGTGATGCCCGATATTCTCACCGCACAGCGTGAGAAAATCATGTTACGGGTGGCGGAACTGCAGGTCGAGCTGGAGCCGGAACGCCTTGCGCAGGAGATTGCGATGATCACTCAGAAGAGTGATGTGGCGGAAGAACTGGATCGCATCGAGGTGCACCTGGAAGAGGTGCGACGTGTGTTAGGGCAGAGTGAGCCGGTGGGCCGTCGCCTCGATTTTCTGATGCAGGAGCTGAACCGTGAAGCGAATACACTCGGCTCTAAATCGATTTCAATTGAGAGTACGTCGGTGGCGGTAGAGATGAAGGTGTTGATCGAACAGATGCGCGAACAGGTGCAGAATATCGAATAAATAGCGTAACTATTCAGCTCACCCCTGATTTGTTCGATTACGGCGTCAAAAATCCTCATTTACACGTGTAAACTGCGAATTTTTTCCTTGTACTCGAGCAAATCAGCGGCAATCTGACCAGTTACTATTTCATTTTTCACTATGTTGAATCGTTATCAGTTGTTTAAGGAGTGATTGTGTCAGGAATGCTTTATATTGTGGCCGCGCCATCCGGGGGTGGTAAGACCAGCCTTGTTAGTGCGTTGCTGGAAGCCGATAGTGGGATTAAATTGTCGATCTCATACACCACGCGCCCACCGCGGCCGGGTGAGGTGGATGGGGTGAATTACCATTTTGTCGATGAGGTGCGTTTTCATCAGATGGTTGCAGAAGGTGCCTTTCTAGAGCATGCAGAGGTCTTTGACTGTTATTACGGAACCGCTCAGGCGAGCGTCGAATCGCAGTTGAGTGATGAGGTTGATGTGATTCTTGAGATCGATTGGCAGGGCGCACAGCAGGTACGTAAATTAATGGAATGCCGCTCTATTTTTATCGTGCCGCCTTCACGTGAGGAACTGGCGCGGCGCCTGCGCGGGCGCGGCCAGGATAGCGACGAGGTGATTGCGCGGCGTACCTCCGAGGCGGTGGAAGAGATGTCTCATTACGGTGAATTTGATTATCTGGTGGTGAATGATGATTTTGAGATGGCGTTATCTGATCTGAAGGCGATTTTCCGCACGCAGCGGCTGGAAACCGCAGTACAGAGCCAGGTGTTGGTGGGGCAGTTGGCGCAGCTATTAAAGTAGTGTTGCCGTTCGGCGCAGGTAAAACATGGCGGGGATATGCGAATGCGCAAAATGGCGCTATACTTCGCGATTGTTTCCCCGATAGAAAATTCAGAGTGTTAAATTAGGAGCATAACGATGGCGCGCGTAACCGTAGAAGATTGTTTGGAAAATGTAGATAACCGTTTTGAACTGGTACTGGTTGCCAGCAAACGTGCGCGCCAACTGGCGAACGGTGCTGAATCTGAGCTGGAATGGGAAAACGACAAACCGACCGTTTTGGCGCTACGCGAGATTGCAGAAAATAAGGTGAATGCCTCTATTCTGGTCGATAAACCAGTTAGTCTTATTGATGAAGATGCGCTGCTGGGTGATCAGGATGCCGCTTCTACAGAAGCGCAAGGTGATTGGTCTACAACCAAGAGCTAAACGTGACTGGTCTACAGCCACGAGCTAAACGTGACTGGTCTACAGCTACGAGCTAAACGTGATTGGTCTACACTACGAGCTAAACCTTGAGCAACTCTGTTCCGCTTGAATTCCCCGAGATTACACTCCCCAGCGAAGCGCGCGCGGATGACGCGTATGAGACTTTATGCCTCGCGCTGGGTGATTATCTCGATGAGGGGCAGTTAGCTAATATTTACCACGCCTATCTTTTTGGCGCAAAGGCCCATCAGGGGCAGATGCGCAAGTCTGGCGATCCTTATATTACCCACCCACTCGCGGTGGCCACCATTCTGGCAGAGATGCGGATGGATGCTGACAGCATCATTGCGGCCATTTTGCACGATGTGATCGAAGATACCCCCACTGGAAAAGAGCAGGTTGCTGAACTCTTTGGTGATGATGTTGCATCGTTAGTGGACGGCGTCAGCAAACTGACCCAGATCGAATTTGAAAGCAAGGTTGAAGCGCAGGCGGAAAACTTCCGCAAAATGTTGCTGGCGATGGTGCAGGATATCCGCGTCATCATTATCAAACTGGCCGATCGACTGCATAACATGCGCACACTGGGTGCGATGCGCAGTGATAAACGTCGTCGTATCGCACGTGAAACTCTCGATATCTACGCCCCAATCGCCAATCGTCTGGGGATGAATGGGATGCGTACCGAGCTGCAGGAACTTGGTTTTTCAGAGTATTTTCCGATGCGCCACCGCGTGATTGCGGAGTCTGTGCGCAAGGCGCGTGGTAATCGCAAAGAGATTGTTAGCAAGGTGCAGGATGCGATTGAAGATTGCCTGCAGGAAGATGGCCTTGATGGCGCTGTTGATGGGCGTGAAAAGTTGCTCTATAGCATTTATATGAAAATGCAGAATAAGCAGTTGTCATTTTCTGAGGTGTTTGATGTCTATGCCTTTCGTATCACGGTGGATTCGGTGGACAGCTGTTACCGTGTTCTGGGGGCGGTGCATAATCTCTATAAACCGCTGCCGGGTAAGTTTAAAGACTATATTGCGATTCCTAAGGCGAATGGCTATCAATCACTGCACACCATTTTGTTTGGCCCTTATGGGGTGCCGATTGAGGTGCAGATTCGTACTCGGGATATGGATCGTCTCGCTGAGGCAGGCGTAGCGGCGCATTGGCTCTATAAACAGGGCGATGAAGAGGGCTCGTTTGCTGAAGGGCGCTCTCATCGTCGCGTGCGCGAATGGATGCTTGGCCTGCTGGAAATGCAGAAGAGTTCGGGCGATTCGCTGGAGTTTCTTGAGAATGTTAAGATAGATCTCTTCCCAGAAGAGGTCTACGTTTTCACCCCGAAAGGGACGATTATGGAATTGCCGCGAGGCTCAACAGCGGTGGATTTCGCCTATGCAGTGCATACTGATGTGGGCAATCGTTGTGTGGCGGCGAAGATTGATCGCCGCCTGGGGCCACTAAGCACGCAGTTGATGAATGGGCAGACAGTGCGCATCATCACTGCACCCGCAGCACAGCCGAATCCAACCTGGCTCAATTTTGTAGTGACAGGTAAAGCGCGCACCAACATTCGCTACTATCTGAAACACCTGCAACGTGATGAATCAATTGAGTTGGGGCGGCGTATGCTGGAGCAGGCGCTCAAGGGTTACTCTTTGTCGCTCGATGAGTTGTCGCCGGGTTATATGCAGGTGATTATTGATGAATTTCGTTGCGATACATTAGAGGGCGTTTTTGAAGACATTGGTCTGGGTAATCGCCCGGCACCACTGGTGGCGCGTCGTATTGCCGAGGCGCCGATCTTTAAGGGCGATGCGCAGACGCGCTCGCAAACATTGAAACATGCCTTTAGTCGTTATATGCCTGCCTGGTTGGGTGGTAATAAAATGCGACCGCTGGCTATTTCTGGTACAGAGGGAATGGTGGTGACGTTTGCGCGCTGTTGCCATCCGATACCGGGTGACTCGATTCAGGGGTTTGTCTCAGCAGGGCGCGGTATCGTCGTGCATACCGAATCATGTAAAAATGTGGCAGACTTCCGCAATAGCCCTGAAAAGTGGGTTGATGTGCGTTGGGAAGCAGACACAGAAGGCGAATTCCCGGTCGATATTCGGGTTGATGTGCTTAACCGTCGTGGCGTGCTGGCGACGATTGCATCGGCGATTGCTGAGATGGATGCCAATATTAACAATGTGTCGATCGATGGTCGTGACGGTAAATACAGCGCGTTAACTTTTTCGATCTCGGTGCAGGGCCGTGTTCATCTGGCGCGCGTGATGCGTCATGTGAAGGCGATCGAGATGGTGTCTCGGATTATGCGAATTAAGGGTTGATCATTTTAGAGGAGAAGGAGTAATGGTACGTGAAATTATTAGTACAGAACAGGCCCCGAGTGCGATTGGCACCTATTCACAGGCAGTGAAAGTGGCCGATGTGGTCTATCTGTCTGGGCAGATTCCGCTGGTGCCTGAAACCATGGCGATGATTGATGGTGATACCGAGGCGCAGATCGTACGGGTGTTTGATAATTTGCGCGCGGTGGCACAGGCAGCGGGTGGTGATATGGCGGATATTGTAAAGCTCAATATTTTTCTTACCGACCTCGGTTGTTTTGCGACCGTCAACGAGGTGATGGCACGTTATTTTGAAGCGCCATTTCCAGCGCGTGCGGCGGTGCAGGTGGCCGCATTGCCGCGTGGTGCTGAGGTTGAAATGGATGCAGTGATGCATCTCGGCGCACGTATCTGATCGTGTTATCTGTGCGGCTATTTTAGTGGCACTGGTGATAGGGCCAATGACAGCGCCAATGTGAAAGAGCTACGATGAAAAAGGCAGCGCAAGCCAAAGTCAAAAGAGTTTCGAAGGGACTGTCGGCATCGATTCGCTATCTCAAAGGCGTGGGGCCGCAAACGGCTGAAAAGCTGGCGCGGCTCGGCATCAATCAAGTGTGGGATCTCTTTTTTCACCTGCCGCTGCGCTACCAGGACCGAACCCAGATTGTGCCGATTGGGGCGTTGGTCGCCGGTGATGAGGTGCTGGTACAGGGCGAGGTGCAGGCTTCTGATGTGCGCTTTGGTCGTCGTCGCATGCTATTGACCCGCATCAGCGATGGCACCGGTTCCCTCACGTTACGTTTTTTTCACTTCACGGCACGTCAACAGTCGGGGCTTAAAGCGGGCACCTGGGTGCGTTGTTATGGTGAAGTGCGCCATGGTCAGGCGACGCTGGAGCTGGCGCATCCGGAATATCATGAAATCGAACCGAATCAATCGCTGCCTGCGGATGCGCGCCTGACACCGATCTATCCGACGACTGAAGGGCTGCGACAGGCGAGTATGCGGGCGCTGACCGATCAGGCGTTGCTGCAACTTTTTCCGCATCATGAAAACGGGGTATCTGATGAGGATGTATTGCAGGAGTTAATGCCTGAAGAGGTGTTGACGCAACTGGGTATGCCAGCGCTTGCAGAGGCGATTCATTATGTGCACCGCCCACCGGTTGAGGCGTCGCAGTATGACCTTGCCGAAGGCAAACACCCTGCGCAGCAGCGCCTTGCCTTTGAAGAACTGTTGGCGCAACAGTTGAGCATGCAGCAGTTGCGGGAAAAGAGTCGTGCACAGCGTGCGCCTCGTCTGGAAGTGGCGGGTAAATTGCGTCAACAGCTGCTCAACCAGCTCCCCTTTAAGTTGACCGCTGCGCAGCAGCGGGTGGTGGATGAGGTGATTCGCGATATGCGGCAGGCCTTCCCGATGCAGCGTCTGGTGCAGGGGGATGTCGGTTGCGGCAAAACAGTGGTCGCAGCATTGGCGGTACTGCAGGCGGTGGAGGCGGGTTATCAGGCGGTGGTGATGGCCCCGACCGAACTGCTGGCTGAGCAGCACCGACAAAATTTTGCACAGTGGCTGGCACCGCTCAATATCGAGATGGAGTGGCTTTCTGGTAAATCAAAGGGCAAGGTGCGCACGGCTGCGCTGGCGCGGATTCGCAGCGGTGAGGCGCAGGTGGTGGTGGGTACGCACGCATTGTTTCAGGAGGAGGTAGTTTTTTCGAAGCTCGGTTTTATAGTGGTGGATGAGCAACACCGCTTCGGGGTTCATCAGCGCCTGGCGCTGCGTGAAAAAGGGCGACAGCAGGGGAACTTGTTCCCGCACCAGTTAATTATGACCGCGACACCGATTCCACGCACATTGGCGATGACTGCCTACGCTGATCTCGATAGTTCGGTGATCGATGAACTGCCGCCGGGACGCAAGCCGGTTGAAACGGTGGTGTTGCAGGATGGGCGGCGTGACGAGGTGGTGCAGCGTGTTCATCAGGCGTGTCGCAGTGGTTGTCAGACCTATTGGGTCTGCACTTTGATCGAGGAGTCGGAGACGCTGCAGTGTCAGGCGGCGCAAGATACGGTTGAGCAGCTGGCAGAAGCACTGCCTGATTTGAATGTTGGGTTGGTTCACGGGCGCTTGAAAGCACAGGAAAAAGCGGCGGCGATGGCGGCTTTTAAGGCAGGAGAGATTGACCTGCTGGTGGCGACGACGGTGATTGAGGTGGGGGTCGATGTGCCCAATGCGAGCCTGATGGTGATTGAAAATGCCGAGCGGCTAGGTTTGGCGCAACTGCACCAGCTGCGCGGCCGAGTGGGGCGTGGTAGTGAAAAAAGTAACTGCGTTTTGATGTATCATGCCCCCCTGTCGCAGCAGGGTAAGGCGCGCCTGGCGGCGATGCGGGAGACCAGTGATGGTTTTGAAATTGCGCGCCGTGATCTGGCGCTGCGTGGCCCGGGTGAAATCCTGGGTACGCGTCAAACTGGCGAATTGCAGTTTAGAATTGCTGATATTGTGCGTGATCAGGCGATGATCCCTGAGGTTAATCGTACGGCTGTGATGTTGATGCAGGAATATCCGCAGCGGGTAGCACCGATTATTCGGCGCTGGCTGGGGGATGCCGCGCGTTATGGCGATGTATGACGCGTGATTAATTTGATTTAATTTAACCTGGAAATTTCATAGAATTATGCGGAATCTCACGGGTCTATCGATTTTAAATAGCAGGATAGACGACATTGAAAGTTAAGCGGCAGGGTGTTTGGCAGGAACCTGTGTGGCGAGCGGCGGATAATATGCTGCGTTCCACGCTTCCGCGGCGGCTTATAGTGTGGTTGTATGATCCCGCTTCACTGACGTTGCGTCTGCAGCAGGCGAGTGGTGGTGACTTCCGAGTGCAGGTGTTATCGCAAGGGCGGCAACGGCCGCTGTTGAATGAGCGGCTGGCGCTTGGGATGGGGCATCATGAATATGGCATGGTGCGACAGGTGCTGTTGATTTGTAAGGGAGAGCCGTGGGTCTATGCGCGTAGTGTGATTCCAGCACGTACCATGAGTGGCGCGGGTCGACAGCTATCGATGCGGGGGAATCGCCCGTTAGGTGCTTTTTTATTTGCCAATAATAGTGTGGTACGAGAACCGATGGAGATCGCCTGCGTACATCCCGATGAGATGATTTATGATGATGCGGTAGCCGGATTGGGGCTTGAGCAGCAGAAGGTGTGGGGGCGGCGTTCTGTGTTTCGTTTTGAGCAGAAGCCGTTGTTAGTGAGTGAATTCTTTTTGCCGTCTATTCCGGCGCGATAGACTTTAGAGTGAGGCTGGATATTTTAACGGTGCGGGTTGTTGTCAACATAGTCGAGCCACTGTTTTGATGGAGCGTGTGCAACAATATTGGGTATTGATGCGCTTTGATAAGCCTGTTGGTACCTTTTTGCTGCTGTGGCCAACGATGTGGGCGCTGTGGATTGCGGCGCAAGGGGTGCCGGATACCCACGTGCTGATCGTCTTTGTAATGGGGGGAGTATTGATGCGTGCGGCGGGCTGTGTGATCAATGATTACGCCGACCGGGATATCGATTCAAAGGTGCGTCGCACCCGAGATCGCCCTATCACTTCTGGCAAGATCGCCCCTAAATCGGCATTGATTCTATTCGTAGTGCTCTGTCTAATGGCCTTTGCGCTGGTGCTGACGATGAATACATTGACGATCATGATGTCGTTTGTGGCGGCATTTTTGGCAGGTACTTATCCGTTTATGAAACGTTATACCCATCTGCCGCAGGTCTATCTTGGGGCTGCCTTTGGCTGGGCGGTGCCAATGGTGTTTGCGGCGCAGACTGGGGCGGTGCCGAATGAGGCGTGGTTGCTGTTTATCGCGACGGTATTATGGGCGACTGCGTATGACACGATGTATGCGATGGTGGACCGGGCCGATGACCTGCGGATCGGGGTGAAGTCGACCGCAATCCTGTTTGGTGACGGTGACCGCGTGATTATTGGTATAATACAGGCGCTCTTTTTTGTGGTGTTGCTGATTATTGGCCAGCAGCTGGAGTTGGGGTTGTTTTATTACGGCGGTTTAGCGGTGGCGGGCTTGTTTGCCTGTTATCAGCAATACCTGCTACGTGAGCGGGATATCCTGCTCTGTTTTCGCGCCTTCCTGAATAATAATAAGTTTGGTGCGGTGATCTTTATTGGCATCGCGCTGCATTACGCAGTACCACTGAATGGTTAGTGGCTGCTGTTTTCTTGAATCGAACTAAATAGAAGTTTAATTGTATGTTGCTTTCATCTGTTGCAGTTGTTGCTGGCTTTATCTTTTTGGTATGGGGGGCGGACCGTTTTGTATTGGGAGCCTCAGCTACCGCGCGTAATTTTGGTATTTCACCACTTATTGTCGGCTTGACCATTGTAGGCTTTGGTACTTCTGCACCAGAGATGCTGGTGTCGGGCATGGCCGCTTACCAGGGCAATCCGGGGATTTCTATTGGTAACGCGCTGGGTTCCAATATCACCAATATTGCACTGGTGCTGGGTATTACAGCATTGATCGTGCCGCTCACTGTCCATTCCGGCATTATCAAACGAGAGCTGCCGATCTTGTTGCTGGTGCTGGTGCTGGCATTATTGTTGCTGGTGGATGGCAATCTTGGTCAGGGCGATGGGCTGTTTCTATTGCTAGGCATGTTTCTGATGATCTTCTGGGTTGTTCGACTGGGGCTGAAAGAGCGTGATAGTGGTGACCTGATGTCGAGCGAGTTTGACGCTGAAATCCCAGAGGGGATGCCGACATCAAAAGCGACGTTCTGGTTAGTGGTCGGTATGGTGGTGCTGTTTGTCAGCTCTCAAATTCTGGTGTGGGGCGCGGTGAATATCGCTAAGGCCTTTGGCGTGAGTGACCTGATTATTGGGTTGACGATCATTGCGATCGGTACTAGCTTGCCTGAACTGGCGGCCACCGTGGCGAGTGCGCTGAAGAAAGAGCACGAGCTTGCGATTGGTAACATCATTGGTTCCAATATGTTTAATATCCTTGGGGTGATGGCACTGCCTGGGCTGATCTACCCGTCGGCGGTACCCGATGGGGTGTTGACGCGTGATTACCCGGTTATGATTGGCCTGACGATTGCGTTATTCCTGATGGCCTATGGTTTTCGTGGTAAAGATGGCAAGATCAACCGTGTTGAAGGCGGGTTGTTGTTAAGTGCTTTTTGTGGCTACATGTACTGGCTCTACCTGGCGGCGGTATAAGCTAAATAGCGAGCAGGAGAGGATATGCAGGCGATGAAGTTCAGGGTTGTTAATGTGAAATGTGATGGTTGTGCTGCTAACATTCGTGATGGGCTGGGTAACGTTGAGGGCGTGTCACAGGTTTCAGTCGATGTTGCCAGTGGTGACGTTGAAGTGCATGGTGATACGCTTGCGCGGGGTGTGCTGATCGCTCGATTAGCTGAGCTCGGTTATCCACCATCGAGTAGTTAACCGGGCATGTTGAATAGTCTGGTGATTCTGGGTGGTATTTTTCATTGAGCAAGCGGCGTTGGATTGCATTACTGTTGATAGCGCTGGCCGCGTTGAGCTGGTGGTTGCAGCGTAGTGTTGAGCCAGCGTCGCAGCAAGTCTTTGAGAAAATGCAGCATGAACCAGATTATTATATGGATGAGTTTGAATTAACAGCGCTAAATTTAGCGGGAAAACCTGCGCATAAGCTCTATGCTGATAGTCTGAAGCATTATGCCAATGATGATAGCGCGACGCTTGAACGTCCGCATCTTGTGGTGTTTCGTAATGAGGATGAGTTCTGGGATATTCGCGCTGAATCTGGGCTGGTATTGAATGGTGGTGAAACGATGCTGTTACAGGGGGAGGTGATTATTTTGCGCATTACCGCAACGGATACCGAGGCACTACAAATTTATACCTCTGATTTAACCGTGCACCCGCATATTAAATATATGGAGACGGCAGCGCCAGTCAAAATTAAGGATGGTCGCGGAAGGACAACGGCAATTGGCATGAGAACGGACCTCAGACAGCGTCGAATAGAGCTATTATCAGAAGTGCGGGGGACCTATGAACCACAAAGTCATTAGCTTATTACTGTTGATGCTCTTACCGGGTATCGCGCTGGCGTTGACCAGTGATCGAGAGCAGCCGATTCAAATTGAAGCTGACAGCATGGTGAATGATGAAGGCAAAGGGGTCAGCATCTACCAGGGCAGTGTGAGCTATGTTCAGGGAACGGTTAAGATGACGGCTGATAAGGTTACTATATACAGTGTCGGTGGCGAATTTCAGCGTTTTTCCGCCGAGGGCGAGCGGGTGAAGTATCAGCAGATGCTCGATGATGGTAAAGGTGAGCTGAAGGCAAAGGCGCGTTTGATTGATTATCACGCAGGTCAGGGGCATATCGTATTAAAAGGGAATGCCCATGTGACGCGAGGAGAGGATGAGTTCTCGGGAAGCCATATCGAATATGATGCAGATAAGGATATTGTCAATGCACGAAAGGCGGCAAATGGCGGTGAACGAGTACAGGTGGTGATTCAGCCACGTGAAAAAGGGAAGGCGGAATAAATTGGAAAAACAGATGGATAAGCGCCGCTGATGCATGCACTCATTGCATCGAACCTTGCCAAAAGTTATAAATCCCGTGAAGTGGTTAAAGATGTTTCGCTGGAGGTGAATAGTGGCGAGGTGATCGGCTTGCTGGGGCCAAATGGTGCGGGTAAAACGACCTGCTTCTATATGATTGTTGGTCTGGTTGGGTGTGATAAAGGCAGCATTGTGCTCGATGATCAGGAGTTTGCGAGCTATCCGATGCATGTTCGCGCCAGGATGGGGGTC
>UOFQ01000137.1_pt1 | contig 21675 bp, 16 predicted proteins | sample 1988961 | NCBI WGS metagenome assembly UOFQ01 (sample SAMEA4712195, study PRJEB27164) | hydrothermal vent metagenome | biome: marine basaltic hydrothermal vent biome; feature: marine hydrothermal vent; material: mineral | place: Pacific Ocean | collected 2011-06-14/2011-07-23 | depth 1719 m | reverse complement strand
GGTATCGACAATAATGCGAACAGCTGGAAACGCTAATATTCGCCTAAATAGTCTCGCGCAATTTCAACATGACGATGATAATCTGTCACAATTCTTCCCTTCAAGCCGCTAATATTAATTCACTTAGAGACCTTTTACCCCCGTATCCCCCTCCGTCAACAATAGAGGCAGAGAAGGTCTTTTAAGTACCTTCAAATACCAGCACGCTGCCAGCCACGCTCATCATCATGCCGCAGCTCAAATGCAGGCCAGTACTGATTATCCAGTTTCAGCGTTAACATCGTCTCTTTACCATTCAGACTGACCATTTTGACACGTACAGAGGCCCGCCCTGCAGTCTCATTAAGACGTGCCACAAAACCATCAAGATCACTGATCGCCACCCCTTCCAACTCAGTTAAACGGCCTGAAGGATAGACCCCATAATGCGCGGCTGGGCTCCCCTTCCAGATCCATGAGACATACAGTCCTTCATCATCCCGCCCTCGTTGAGCCGCTATTTCACGCTGCTGGCGGTGGAAGATTGCCCCAGCCCAGCTCACGAATCGCTTCAAGCCCACACCATCAAGCGGCTCAGTCTGTAAATCTACTTCGATAATGTCACCACCACGTAGCAGCGTTACCTTTAATTCAGCCCGCTGTGCCGCGCGCTCTACCGCAAGAAAAGTCGTCACGACATTGCCATCAATCGCCAGAATAAGGTCCCCGCCTTCCAGCACGGCTGCCGCTGGGCTTCCAGCCTCCACACGTATCACCTGTAATACATGACGCGTCTCTAGATCATGCGCCTCCATGGCTAATGCCCATTCATTATCAAGGCCACGTTTACGCGCCTCATTCAACGGCACAAAATTTAACTCACTCGCTATCGTGCGCGTAATAACAGACGACACCGCCTGCTGCTGCCAGCGCAACTGATCCTGCACCACCGCCGTCGGCACACCAATCACCATGCTGCCAAATTTGTTATTTCGCTGATAACCAAAGCTTGACCATAACGCCTGCACCGCGCCGTCTTTATCCGTCAAGACCCCGCCCACCGTACTTGCCTGACTGGTTAACGAAATCACTTCAAGATTCGTTGCCCGATAGCGCGGCACAGAGGGCATCGGTAAACTAAACATATCAATCTCAGCCACGGTCGTTTTGTGCGAGATTAATTTTTGATTCATTTTGGAGCCAATCAACCAGACATCATCCCCCGGTGCAAGCGGTTCATCTGAAAAGGTGACATTACGCACAGGCGTATCGCCAATCAACGCAGGATCATAAGAGACCATTGCGATATTATGCTGCGGATGAATAAACTCAACCTTGCCCGGCACTTCAAGTGAACCTGCAAAGATGATGGTGACATCACCTAATGTGGTTGGCACTGTGTCACGATCCACCAAAACCCAGCCACGATCAATATCAATCAACAATCCCGCCCCGGTATAACGTGTTTCGGTGATTCCCTCGACGACATAAGGCATATCAAAGTTAACCTGTACTAGCGATTGCGCCATCCGCTGCAGTGCCGGCGTTTCTGATGTCACAAAACGAGTGGCACTCGACTGCGGCTTTGACACCCGCAGCTGCGCGGGCCACTCTTCACACGGCCACACCCCTTTCACATCATCACGATAACAGCTCGATGCTGGAAACCAGCGTCGATCCATCGTCACCACACGTTGAATTTGCTGCCGAGGGTTTACCAGCTGGAAAAATCGTACTGAAAAACGCTCACCATCACTAATCGTCTGCAACACAGCCTCAGCTTCATCAACGGTATTGACCTCGTGGCCAGCAATAGAGGTGATGACGTTGCCACGTCCAATCAACTCATTACTCAACATATAACCGCCATACGCCACATAAAGCCCGGCTACCGGGATATTAAAACTGCGTGCCTGCTGATATGAGAGGTCATGTAAAATCGCACCGCCCACGTCGATATAACGCGACGGGGTAATCTCATTAAGGTCCTGTACCTTAAGCACCAGGGTTAGCTGCTTACCGGCACGCTCAATCACAACTGAAATATCATCGCCCACATGCTGGTCAAGCATCGCCTCCAATGAAATAAAATGACGTACCCATTCGTCGTTAATTTTCAACAAAATATCACCCGCTTTAAACAAGCCATCGGATGGCCCCTCGGGTACCAGATAGGCGACCGTTAACAGACCAATTGCAGCGGGATCCTGTGCACGCACCTGCGCCTCATATTCATCGCTTAAACCGAGGCGCTTAAGCTCATCATATGGCTGGTATCGGAAGGTTGCCTGCAGTGTGCCACGCGTCATCTCAACACCATCACGAATGCGCTCGAAGGCATGCACCACACGATCCAGCGGCAGATAAAAACTAGCTGCATTACGCATATTTGCACCCGCATTTAATGCGATAACATTGCCTTCAATATCAATCACCGGTGCGCCAGATGAACCGCCACTGGTCGCTGATGCGGCCTGAATATAGAAGGTATTAAAGTCATTAAAGTTGCCTCGGCCGTAAACAGGGGCGGGCCTGTCAAGGCGCGCAATGGTACCGCTGAGAATAGAAAGCTGCTCGCCACCATCATTCCCCACCACTTTAATCTCACGCCCTCGTTGCACCGCCTCTGGCAACAGATCTAATGCCTGCGGCTTATTATAGGTTAACGCCTTTGGGTCATATTTAAAGAAACCAAAATCATGGATGGGGTCTCGATAAATCGGTATTAATTTAATCTCTTCACGGTTCAGAAAAACCCCTTTGGCTACCGTCGGCCCCGGTTGCACCACGTGGCGGTTCGTCAGCACAATCCCCTGTTCGGCATCAATCACAAAACCGGTCGCCTGCACCGAATTATTAATACCCGTATCAAAAGAACGCGGTGCATCAACCCGAATAGCCAGCACTGCCTGTGCCGCATGGTCAATTGCCTGCTGCCAGCGCTGCTCTTCACTAGCATGTAGTGGCGTCGTGACAGCGAACACCGACAACAACGGGATAAGAAATTCAAATCTAATTGGGGGTAACTTAAAGTTCATAAACTTGAATCGCATGTTAAAATCGCTTTCCTGAATATATAATAATTTGTCGATTCTCTCACAAGTAAGCCGAAATAAGCAGCTCATCAGTCATGCTACACTGCCTGGTAAAAATTCAGCCCAAAACGACCACCACACCACATGAATAAGCTAAAACGCACCGAGATCTTTGAGCGCCTGCGCGCAGAAAACCCTCACCCAACCACTGAATTAAACTACACCACGCCGTTTGAACTGTTAATCGCAGTCATTCTCTCTGCCCAGGCAACTGACAAAGGGGTTAACAAGGCAACTGATAAACTCTACCCGGTTGCCAATACACCCACAGCTATCCATGCACTGGGAGTGGATCGCCTTAAGGTCTACATTAAGACCATCGGGCTGTACAACAGTAAAGCGGCCAATGTGATTAAGACCTGTGCCATTCTCAAAGAACAGTACAACAGTGAAGTGCCGCAAAACCGAGAAAGCCTTGAAGCCCTACCTGGCGTGGGGCGTAAAACCGCCAATGTGATCCTCAACACCGCCTTTGGCCAGCCAACCATCGCGGTCGATACCCACATTTTTCGCATTTCCAACCGCACCAGGATTGCTCCCGGCAAAACGGTACTGGAAGTGGAGCGCAAGTTGATTAAGTTCATCCCGGATGAATTCAAACTCGATGCCCACCACTGGCTTATTCTGCACGGGCGTTATGTCTGTGTGGCACGAAAACCACGCTGTGGTGCCTGCATAATTGAGGATCTGTGTGAATACAAACAGAAAGCGATCGAATAGACTATAATTTTCCCCTGTAGATAATAACCCGAGAATTAACCATGTTTTTTTCGAAAGATCGCCACAAGATGCGTCAGTTCTTTTTTGATATCTGGCAGAAACAGCTCAACGGCACCACCCCGCTAGAGCCGATGGAACAGATCATCGCAGGTATCATCGAACAGCACCCGGAATACCACGCCCTGCTGGCAGATCCTGAAGCGGTGATCGACAAGGATTTCACCCCCGAAATGGGCCAGAGCAACCCATTTTTGCATATGTCGATGCATATCGCGATTCAGGAGCAACTCGCCACTCAACGCCCTAAGGGCATTATCGACATCTACCAGGCGCTGATCAAAAAATGCAATGATCCACATGCCGCTGAGCACCAGATGATGGAGCCTCTTGGTGATATGCTGATGCAGGCACAACGACGCAATACCGCACCCGATGAAAAGCATTATTTAAAGGGACTGCGCAAACTGCTTAAAAAATAGCGTATCATAATTGGCAACTCATTGATTTAAAATAGATATATAATCCAACATCCAGTAAAAACCCATATGTTACGTACTACATTTAATCCGCCATCTGCCGCTATATATAAGCATAAGATGTATATTCGTAACGTCATTCAGAGGGCCAGCACAGGCACTCGCACATACCAGGGCAACTCTCTTGTTTAGTCACCTCACTCAACCCAATAGCAACATACAGGCTCCCGCCCCACGGGCATTAATGTTGTGGTTTTTACTGGCATCCCTGCTACCCTTTTGCCTGCATGCGGTACCGACCCAGTGGGAATGGGCCCACCCCACCCCTCATGGCAATCAACACAATAGTGTTATCTGGGGGGACGATGAGTTTATTGCCATCGGCGAAGGTGGCAACATCATCAGCAGTCAATCTGGCAGCATCGAAAGCTGGGTAGTCGAACCCTCAGATACAACTGAGAACCTGAATGATATTGCGTGGAGTGGGTCTCGCTATGTGAGCGTTGGGGACCAGGGAACTATTGTCAGCCGTACTAGCAGCGGAAACTGGGACATTCGCACATCAACCATCACCCATAAACTAACCGATGTTATCTGGAATGGGGAACAGTTCCTGGCCATTGGAGAATACACAATCTCCTATACTGACCCAATCAATGGCACACAGAGCAGACCTGCCGCCTCCATTCTTACCAGCATAGCAGGCTCTAGCTGGCGACTTGAAACCCCCACCCTCAACCCAGACCGCCACAGTAACGTACCACCGCCCAGGCTTCGCGGTATTACCTGGGATGGCAGCTTATATATCGCCAGCAGCGATGATGGTGCTATTTTAACCAGCCTTGATGGCATTGCCTGGCATACGCGCTCAATCAATAGTATTGCAAACAATGGTAAATCAGGTTCGAATAAACGCTTTCTAGCCGTGGGGGATAACGGCTTAACACTTAGCAGCAATGATGGCATCAGTTGGACAAAACGTGCGCCCGGCATTTCCGATAATCTACACGCGGTAACCTGGGCAGAAGTACACTTTGTAGTGGTAGGTGCAAACGGCACGATTATTTCTACCAGAGACGACGACGGTATAACCTGGGAGACTGAGGTATCAGGCTCAACTGCGACATTACGCAGCATCACCTTCAATAATACTTCAAGCGTTATCGCAGTGGGTGATGACGGCACGATTCTCACTCGTACTCTATCACCGCTCATCTGGGATCAGCAGGCAGTAAACGTAACCTCAGAGGATCTACACAGTGTCGCCTGGTCTAGCGCTATTTTTAGTTATATTGCGGTAGGCAGCGGCGGAACAATACTGACGAGCATTGATACAACAGACTGGCAAGCCGCAACGAATCCGCCAGCGGGGCTCTCCACCGATCTACTGCATGTCTCATGGCATGACATGAGCGCGGCAATAGGAGATGAGTTTTTCCTTGCCACTGGCAAAAATGGCACACTGATCACCACAACAAGTGACTTCAATACATGGGTACCGCGCACCAGTAACATCACTGACGAATGGCTATTCGATAGCGCCTGGGATGGAACCAACCATATTGTAGTCGGTAGCAACGGCACCCTGATTACCAGCACTAGCCTCGATGGCAACATTTGGACGACGCAAAATGCACAAACCAGTGAGCACCTTTTGAGTATCGCTATTGATAACACTACCACCTTGATTGGTGGTGAATTCAGCCTCCAGATATCCACCAATGACCCCACCAGTATCATCCCTGCAGATATATTAATCGGCACTGGCCGTATTGCATCCCAACACCTGAATGACATTCTCTTTGATAACGATAAATACATCGCCATCGGTAACGCAGGCACGATTATCACTAGCGATGATGCCTACGACTGGACCACCCCCGCCTTTATCATTGATGGTGGCAGTAGTATCACCAACGACCTACTGAGTATTGAAATAGAAAATGAAACAGATGAATTTCTTATCACGGGCACATGGGGCACATTTCTACGCAGTGATGATCCAACAGGAGATACGTGGACATCCGAAGCAATCCCAGTAGTCTCTCCTCCTTCTCCTAGCGCCAGTTTTTTCTACGGTGTTGCTTCAACACCGATCAATCCTGATGATTCAATTGTAACCATCGTGGGTAGCGGTGGCGACATCTATACCAGCATTAACAGCGGCCTTGACTGGAACCTCACAGCTGGCCCTCTCCAAACCAAAGAAACGATCAATAACCTTACCAATAGTGACACGCTACATGTCGCCGTCGGCGATAACGGTACCATTTTAAACAGTAACAATAGAGGGGTGGACTGGGCCCAGGCAACAGCAGCATCTTGCGGCCCCAACCACCTGCACGCCGTGACCTGGAGTGATGTCACCACTCGATTTGTCGCCGTCGGTGAGGTCGGCACCATCTGCTACAGCGACGATGGCTTCACCTGGGAAACGCCCCCCATATCAGCCAATCTACCAGACACAGCCAGCACGCTATACGGTATTGCATGGGGTAAAGATCAATTTGTTGCCGTTGGCGGTTCAGCGGTCAACAGCGTCATTTATACCAGCCCGTTCGGCGATGAATGGACGCCACGTAACTCTAGCGAACCACACACACTACGCGATATCGTGTGGGATGAAGATCACTTTGTTGCCATCGGTGATGGCGGCACCATCACTACCAGCCCCAAAGGTATTTCATGGACAAGAAATAGCAGCGGCACCATCATCAACCTAAACAGCATTGCGGTTGGAGAAACAACAACCATCATTACAGGCACCAGCAGCTCTCCGATTAGTACGACCATATTAAGAAAAAATAGTGACGGCGCATGGATTGGCGGCGATGGCGATGTGATACTAGCTAACATCCAAATTAATGATATTAGCGCTGGAGGCACTCAGTTTACAGCCGTTGCACCATCTGGCACCATTCTGGTTAGCTCAGACGGTAGACAATGGACAGAGGTCTTAACGGGCACAAACAGTTTGTTCAAAACAGTTTTATGGGACGACAGCAAATTCATTGCCGCCGGAGCCGCCGCCCATATACTGTACTCAACAAACCCCGACCTCATCATTACAGGCGACTATACTGCTGAAGAAGTACGAAACGGTGAAACCGCGCGCATTATATTGTCAATTACTAACAAAGGGATAAGCACCGCTCTAGCAACAAGTTATTCTGGGCAATTTTCCAGGAATAGCACCTTCTTATCCTCCACTACTACCCATGGAAGCTGCACCATGGGCAGCGAGTTAATCTGCAAGTTTGGTAACCTGGCAACAGATGAAACAGTCACCCTAACCATAGACATCGTCACAACAGCTACTGGCTCACAAGGGCATATTGGAACCATCGTTTTTAACGGCGTGGACAGTGACGAAGCCAACAATACCAGAACAATAACCCTGCAGGTCTCTCGCGGCAATGATGATGGCGGCGGTGCGGCGGTAAGTTACTGGTGGCTAGCAGGTATGTTAATTGCACTGCTGGCCAGCGGACGCAATCCGAATGACCGCTGGCGAGACAGTACCTAAATATTTTTGCACTCAGCTTTTATTCAGGCCACTCAAGCTTGAAGTCAAAGGGGAATGAGTAATGGTCTGCACCGCAGATAAAGTCAAATTCCAATACCCACTCACCTCCCATCGAAAATTCACCGCTATCAGCCTCGTAAATCCCAACTTTGGCCTCATCAACCATCAGCACAAATACCTTATCAAGGGACATCTCATGCCCTGGCATATATTGACGAAAACGCACAACACAACCATCAACAGGCTGATTGATTCCATCTCTAATAGAAAACTCAATACTCGCTTTACTGCCCACCTTTAAAGGTGCAGGATCACTCTTTAGCTGCAATTGATAACCACCAATCGAACCTGTTTTGGCCGGTTGAAAGTCAGCGCATGCGGACAGCAACAAACAAGCCACAACAGCCATGTAACTTACAATCTTCATCTTTTATTCACTCCAGTCCGCACTTACCTGTTTTTCTTCTGAATCAATTCAATTTTATAACCATCTGGATCTTCAACAAAGGCGATCACCGATCTACCCCCTTTCATTGGCCCTGCATCACGCACCACATTACCGCCACGAGCACGAATATCATCACAGGCACAATAGGCATCGTCAACTTCCAGTGCAATATGGCCAAAGGCATTCCCCTGCTCATAGCTGTTCACATCCCAATTATGGGTTAGCTCAATAACCGCCCCGGCAGACTCATCGTCATAACCAACAAAGGCCAGAGTAAAGCGCCCATCAGGATAATCATTACGCCGCAGCAGACGCATCCCAAGCACCTCAGTATAAAAGCTGATTGAAGCATCAAGATCTGCCACACGAATCATAGTATGAAGTAGTCGCACAGGGCTCTCAATTATTTATCTTTAAACAAGCTAGTCAACGGCATTGGCTTCGCAATATGGTAACCCTGCGCATAATCAATCCCCAAATTCTTTATACACTTGTAAATTTCACCGTTTTCTACAAACTCGGCAATGGTTTTAATCTCCATCACATGGCCAATATGGTTGATCGACTCAACCATTGCACAATCAATCGGGTTATCCACAATACTCCGAATAAAGCTACCATCAATTTTCAGGTAATCCACTGGCAAATTTTTGAGGTAAGCAAATGATGACAGGCCACTGCCAAAATCATCCAGCGAGAAACGACAGCCGAGCATTTTAAGTTCAGAAATAAAATGAATCGCCTCGCTCAAATTTGAGATTGCGGCTGTTTCAGTGATTTCAAAAGAGATGTTGTATGGCAATACATCATACCTGGAAAACTGTTCACGCAGGTACCCCATCAAACCAGCATCACTCAATGAGGCGCCGGAGAGATTCACCGCATAGGTAATATCATCTCTACCACTCGCTTCACAAAAAGAGAATAGATTGCGAATCACCCAACGATCAATCGCAGGCATTAAATCAAATCGTTCTGCAGCGGGAATAAATGCCATCGGAAAAATAAGCTTACCTGTCTCATCCCGCAAACGCAGCAACACCTCAACATGCATCTTCTCATTGACATCTTTCAATGGCACAATCGGCTGGTAAAACAGTTCAAAACGGTTTTCTTCGAGTGCCTGATTAATGCGAGAAACCCACTGCATTTCACCATGACGTGCCACCAACTCTTCATCATCCGGTTGATAAACGTAGACTCGGTTACGCCCCTTATCCTTAGCGACATAACAAGCAGAGTCTGCAGCACTCAGTAAATCAGTCGTGCTACCGCTACCAGCCTCAATCGCAACAAGCCCAATGCTTGCACCAATTTCGAAACTTTTATCTTGCCATACAAAACGAAATTCTTTTACCGTATGACAAAAATCCTCTGCAATCTGCTCGGCTTTATCCAGATGACAATTGCCAAGCAATATACCAAACTCATCACCGCCAAGCCTCGCCAACGTGTCTCGCTCTCTCACCTGGGCCTGCAATAAAGCGGTCAACTGACGCAATAGCTCATCGCCTGCGACATGGCCGCAGGTATCATTGACAATCTTGAATTGATCCAGATCTATATAACAGAGCGCATGCTCCTTCTCCTCTTGTCGGGCACTCTCCAGCAACAGTGCCAGACGACGTTCAAATTCACGGCGATTGATCAAACCAGTTAATGCATCGTGTGTTGCCTGGTACGAAACCTTATTGGCAAGTCCTCGTAGTTCAGTGACATCATGGAAAATTATCACCACACCAACCACCACACTATCTCGATCCAAAATTGGGCTAGCCGTCACCTCTACTGCAAACTCTTTACCTGTAAATTGATTAACAATCACCTGCCCAGGTAATGCCACCCTGCTACCCTTTTGCAAACAGGCATTGATTGGGCTTTCGATTGTTTTATGTGTCGCCTCATCAAAAATATTCAACACTTTATTTAACGAATATCCTCGACATGCGTCAAACTCAACACCCGCTAACATCTCTGCACGAGGGTTCATATAATCAACTAAACCAAGTGCATTAGTCGTAACAACACCATCACCAATCGCTTCAAGGGTGATTTGCGCCCGCTCTTTTTCTTTAAAGAGGGCACGTTCAAGCCTTTTATGTTCTGTTACATCCGTTCTAATCGCCACATATTGATAAGGACTTCCGGTCGAATCCACAAACGGTACAATCGTCGAATCCACCCAGAAATAATCACCATTTTTCTTCTGGCTTCTCATCTCTCCATGCCATACACCACCCGCTGTAATCGTTGCCCATAAATCATCAAAAAAACCATCGGAATGATAACCTGAATTCATCACACGGTGGTTTTTTCCAATCAACTCATCCCGTTTAAACTGGCTAACACCACACAACTTATCATTAGCATAAGTAATAAGCCCATCGCTATCGGCAATACTAACAATTGAGTGTTGATCCAGTGCAAACTTTTGATAATTAAGGTCTCTCACCGTACGTCTTAATTTTATCGCACTATTTTTCAGCTGCCACATAATAAATGCAACGTAAATTAACAGTGAAACGGTAATAAGGTAGAGATATAAGCGATAGATATTAGTGCGCCGTACTAACTCTTCATGATTACGATTATATAATGAAGAAAGTAAGTCGACTTGCTGCACCATCAACGGAGAAGTCAAACTCAGAATCATAGCATCAACCACCTGCTTTTCATTCACCACCACCTTAACATGCTGAACCAGGCGAAGGACATCTTCCTGTAACAGCTGCGGAAAACGATCCACAGAGTTTGTTACAAGTTCGAAATCATTAACCACATGAAGCCGAAGCTCAGCACTCGCATTGGTATTATAACTGAGCACATCCCTGACCATATCACTCAGCACTACGACTACCGACATCTCTGCATTGTGCCCTATCATCCTTGCCATTAACTGATCCATCAGTGCTGGTATGTAATGAACCGAATTTCTTAAAATAGCATTATGTGCTTTAAATGACTCCAGCTTCTCTTCCTTAGCAAGGATGATCTCCTGTATCGCATCAAGGTGTTGGTCGATATCAGCATCACCTTGATGATATATGCCGTATGTCCCGGCAGTTATCTCAGCATGTTTTTCCCTCAGCTGTTGCATCCATAAAACCAACGGATCATAGTGAGATAACAGCTCGTTGCGAGAACGAAGTACATCGCGGCCAAGATTGGCATCAAGCTGCCGCAGGTGAGATAAGTTATTTAATATTGAGTTATAGCTCTTCCCTTCTACCGCCTGCGTCTTAACGTAGAGAAAGGTCATCAACAACACCGCAATAACAGCAACGATCAACTGCTTCACATTAGATGAGTTCATAACTCATCACCATACTGAACACCACTCAAAGAATGGAGAAATGCCACAATTAACTGCGCATCATCAAGTGAAATAGGGCGTCCCAGTTGAAAAGTAGCCATGATCATCACTGCCTGTTCAAGCGTATCGGCAGTTCCATCATGAAAATATGGCGCGGTCAAAGCCACATTACGTAGACTTGGTACACGAAAACGATATCTATCATCCTCATTACCCGTCACATTAAAGCGCCCAAGATCGGCCTCTAAAATGACTTTTCGGTCAGCAAAAAAATCGCCCATCACGCCAAACAGCTGAAACATATTGCCACCAACATTACCGCCCTGATGACAGGCAATACAGCCATACGACTTAAATAGCTGGTAACCATCCCGCTGTTCAATACTGAGTGCTTGCTCATCGCCAAACAAAAAACGGTCAAATGCAGCATCGGGCGTGACTAAGGAGCGTTCAAATTCAACAAGCGCGTCAATCACATGTTCTTTTTGAATGCGGCTTTCGGGATAAAGCCGAGAAAATAACGGCTGGTACTCAGCAATAGAGGCAAGTGTACTCAACACCTCATGCCACTCAGCACCCAGCTCTGTCAGGCTGGTAATAGACTCATCCACCTGTGCTTCAAGCGTAGTCGCTCGGCCATCCCAGTACCATCTAAAATTATTAGCACTATTATAGATACTAGGGGTATTAATTCGTCCACGAGAGGCGTCACCACCAATCGCATGCGACTCACCGTCAACACCCCCTCGATTTAGCACATGACAGGTACCACATGAAACATCACCGTCAGGGGAGAGGCGCTTATCCTGAAACAGCTTATGCCCTAACGCCACTTTATCGTGATTGAGCGCTCGAGGTTTCGCTACCGGTTGCAACGGCTCATGAATGAGTTGCTGTGCTGGCAATTTTGAAATATAAAAAGGGTCTGCATGAATAATCGTTGGAACCACAACATTTTCATCATCATAGGCGAAATTCCCCAACATCCAGGGTAAGGAAGTGAGAAACAACAACAGCAACACACCATAAACAATATTGCTTTTCATTTATACGCCCAACATTCCAACATCAGAACAAGAGGCCAATGGTCAGTGAAAATTAATCATTATTCACAAAACCATTGTCTACCAGGTACAACAACCACATCGAGATCTACAGCTTTTTCGCAGCTATACGAAGACGCAATGCATTTAATTTAATGAAACCTTCTGCATCCTGTTGGTTATAACTTCCCGCATCATCTTCAAAAGTTGCAATATTGGCATCAAATAGACTATCTGACTGTGATTGGCGCCCCACTACAACCACATTGCCTTTGTACAGTTTGATACGCACAACGCCATTAACCCGAGTCTGAGAGGCATCAATCATCACCTGCATCATTTCACGCTCAGGGCTCCACCAGTAACCATTATAAATCAAAGTGGCGTAACGCGGCATCAAATCATCTTTTAAATGCGCCACTTCACGATCTAAGGTAATTGATTCAATCGCACGATGCGCTTTCAACATGATGGTGCCTGCAGGTGTTTCATAACAACCACGAGACTTCATGCCCACATAGCGGTTTTCAACAATGTCATCACGACCAACACCGTTTTCACCACCCACTTTATTCAGATAACGCATCACCTCAGCAGGACTCATCTCGTTACCGTCGATCGCAACGATGTCACCCGCCTGGTAGGTCAATTCCAGATAAAGCACCTGATCCGGGGCCTGTTCTGGACTCACTGTCCAACGCCACATATCAGCCTCTGGTTCAGCCCATGGGTCTTCCAGAATATCACCCTCATAAGAGATGTGCAGCAAGTTGGCATCCATCGAATATGGTGACTTCTTACCACGTTTCTGCTCAACCGCAATGTTATGCTGCTCAGCATAGGCCATCAATTTTTCACGCGAATTGAGGTCCCATTCACGCCACGGTGCAATGATCTGAACATCAGGCTTCAACGCATAGGCACCCAGTTCAAAACGCACCTGATCATTCCCTTTACCCGTTGCGCCGTGAGAGACTGCATCGGCCCCCGTATCATTCGCAATTTCAATCAAGCGCTTAGCGATCAGTGGTCGCGCAATCGATGTCCCCAGCAGGTATTCGCCCTCATAAACTGCATTGGCACGAAACATTGGGAAGACATAGTCTCGCGCATACTCGTCACAAAGGTCCTCAATATAGATATCCTTAATCCCCATCGCCTCAGCCTTTAGGCGTGCAGGTTCCACCTCTTCACCCTGACCGATATCAGCGGTAAAAGTCACTACTTCGCAATGATATTCATCTTGCAGCCACCTGGCAATAATAGAGGTATCAAGACCGCCAGAATAGGCCAGTACAACTTTTTTGACATCTGTGTGCGACATTCAAATTAATCCTGTAAATAACATAGTTTCTTCAGTTGGAATTATAGCGCAAATGACGTTAACCAACCGGAAAATAACATCATTGCGACTTAATTCTCGCTCAAAACCCGACTCATAACATCAGTCAATTACTCTAAAGAAACAGATTGCCGCAAACGCGCACACCATCGCTTCAACATAAAATTGGAGAAAACAACGCCAAACGATAGTAATATCATGCGGTACACCCACTGACGCTCAACCTTACAGGCAACCCCGGCATCAAGCCAGTTCGACTGTTGTGATAGCTGCGCCAGCGTTTTAAGCCCAATTAACATAGGCCACAACGCCGCCAGCCGCAGGCGCACACAGCGTCGCGGCAGTGCCACAACATACTGCTCTGCTGCCGTATAATGCTCCAACGCACTGTGAATACCCTTGATCAAGAGCGGACGCGCCGTCGCACTATTCGTAACATTCATTAAATCATGCGGCGTCAGCGCCACATCATCCAGCCATGATTGCGGCAAATAACAGCGCCCAATACGAAGATCACGCGGCACATCTCGCAAAATATTGGTCAACTGCAACCCTTTACCAAAGCGAACACCCAATTGCGAGTAATAGCGCTGATCTGACTGCCAACACTGAAGTGGGTCAATATGGGCGACCGAGATGTCGGTCCAGAATTCCCCCACACACCCGGCCACCAGATAGGTGTAATGATCTAGTTGATCACCACGCTCAAGCGCGCTCACGACCTCGCCACTATTTTTCGATACGGGGAAACTTTCGAGGTCGCTAACCATCCCTTCGATTAAGGTTAATACAACCTTACGAATCATCGCCTTGTCTGGTGCTGTTTGCCGTAGCAGCAATTCAAACAGCGGCGACAACATCGCCAGCAGTTCATTTTCAAAGGCATGATCAAGCTGCCCAGTAAAACCTGTCTGCAAACGTTCCAGCACGGCATGAGAGGGCACATCGGACTGCAGTTGCCCGCGCAGATGATGCAGTGCATCACAACGCCTATCCGCAGAAACTATCTCCGTATCAGCAATGGTATCAGCGGCTCGCGCCAACAGATAGGCGACACTGATTGGCTCACGCAATTGCGCTGGCAACACTCGCAATGTGAGATAAAAACTGCGCGATACGCCTTGCAACAAATCCTTCAGTAAATAATTTCGTTGCACATCGTCGAGTGATCTCGGTAGAAATGAGGCAGGTTCAGGCTGCATTTGTTTTCCCTTCTACCGCGCTCGACAGTAGATCTGCGAATACAAAACCACCACGCTCAACAACCTCACCCAGCAACACATCAATATCACCATCAAACATCGGGCCCGCAAAGACAAAACTGTGGAACTCACCATTTTCGCCGCACGGATCAACATCCTCTGGCAACTCACCAAGCAATGCCCGATCAAACTCACGCCCTGCGAATTTTGCATCGAGTCGACGCGGATCGATACAGGTCAAATACGCACGCAAGCCACCATCAATCATGGTTTGTGACAATTCAGCAGTAGCACTACCCCACAACGGAAAGATCACATCAATGCCACTGCCAGCCATTTTTTGTTCGCGGTATTCACGAATCTCTTCTAAATAGAGGTCTCCAAAGGCAAAACAATCAATCTTGCGCTGCTGGCATCGCGTCACAAAGGCGGCCATCCGCACCTCATAATCCTCATTGCTACAGGGATCCGGGATCTCAATCACCTCAAGCGGCAACCCCGTATGTTGCGCCTGTATCATCAACAGCTCACATCGTACAGCATGCATCGCGACACGATCATGCACCTGATTCACCGTCGTAAACAAACCCACCACATCAAACTCATTTTGCTGACGCAATACATGCAGTGCCCACGTACTATCTTTACCACTGCTCCAGGAGAGCAACACTTTTTTTTTCATGCTTTATTTTCCCAAATAGCAAGAACCGTTCTAACTTGAACGATTACTTGCCAGCCCTCACCAATCCACCAAGCCCTCGCTGTTCCAGTTGCTGCTCAAGATAGCTGCGTATCGTCGCAGCATCCTCATACTGCAAAGCTTTGTCTAACACCTGGCGCGCATCAGTCACGGTAAAACTTCGTATCACTGATTTCACACGCGGCATGCTTGCCGCGCTCATACTCAAACCACTCACCCCCATACCTAGCAACAACAATGTCGCCACAGGGTCACCCGCCACTTCGCCACAAATACTCACTGGTTTTCCCGCCAGGTTTGCTGCCGCAATAATTTGAATCAGCGCGCGCAGTACCGCAGGATGCAACGAGTCATAAAGCGATGCTACCCGCGGATTATTTCGGTCAATAGCCAGCAGGTATTGTGTGAGATCATTGGTACCGACCGAAAAGAAATCAACGCGCGAGGCAAGCACCTCCATCTGATAAATCACCGATGGTACTTCCACCATAATCCCAACCTGCGGCATCACCACCGCTTCACCCGTCGCTAGCAACTCCTGGTGCGCACGCCCGATAAGCTGCAACGCACGATCAACCTCAGCCACATTGCTGATCATCGGCAACATCAAGCGAAGATTATTCAAGCCGATATTTGCTCGCATCATCGCGCGCAATTGAACTAAAAAAATTTCGGGGTGATCAAGCGTAATACGTATCCCCCGCCAACCTAAAAAAGGATTTTCTTCCTCGATTGGAAAATAGGAGAGCGCCTTATCACCACCCACATCAAGTGTGCGTAACGTCACTGGGCGCGGCGCAAAGCCTTCCAGAACCTCGCGATAAATCGCGCGCTGTTCTTCTTCACCCGGAAAACATTCTCGTATCATAAAAGGAAATTCAGTACGATAAAGCCCGACCCCTTCCGCACCACTCTCAAGCGAAGGGCCAATATCTGACAACAGACCCGTATTGGCAAAAAGCGGTAGACGCACCCCATCCAGTGTTTCTGCCGGTAGCTCGCGTAATCCCTCTAAACCAGCAACCAGCTCCTCTTCTTCTTGCGCAAGGCGCATATATTCATCCCGCACCGCGCTGGATGGCGAGACAAAAACCCGCCCACGGTAACCATCCACCACCAACTCACAGCCATCGATGCGCGCCACCGGTAAATCATCAGCGCCCACCACCGCAGGCACACCCATCGCATGCGCCAGAATCGCCACATGAGATGAGCTTGAACCGCGCGCAGAAACAATCCCAGCTAAACGCTCACGCGGCACCTCCGCCAACATTGTCGCAGAAATTTCATCCCCCACCAGAATGGTTTGTTCAGGGTAATCTGGCTGCCGACGCACTTCATTTTGTAGATGCGCCAAAATACGCCGCCCAAGGTCACGCACATCACCGGCACGTTCTCGCAGATAAGGGTCGTCCATCAACTCAAACAGTTGCGCTTGCTCATTGATCGTATCTCGCCACGCGCCCGGCGCCCAACTGCCGTCACGAATACGTTTGATCGTCTTTTCAACCAACGTATCACTATTCAACATCAATAAATAAGCCTCAAACAACGCCCTGCTTTCGGCCCCCAGTTCATGATGGATCGATGCCTCAAGTGCTTTGATATTAGTGCGCACGGCCTCCAGTGCCAACTCAAAAGCAAAAACTTCTGTCGCTGTATCTTTGGTTTTACGGTGTGGAACTGCATCAAGATCCGCTACCGGATAGACCACCACAGCAGTACCAATACCGACGCCAGGCGCGCCCGGTAACGCAATAATCGGACGGTTATCTTTACCCCCAGGCGTCTCTGTGAATGGTTGTATTTCACCACGTGCATCAGCATGCGCAATCGCACCTGCCAGCTGCGCCGCAATGGTCAACAGAAACGACACTTCATTTTCATCAAAACAACGCAGGCTGCGTTGTCGCACCACCAATACCCCCATCACCTGGCGGCGGTGGATAATCGGCACCCCTAAAAAACCATGAAAAGAGACCTCGCCGGTCTCGGCAATAAAACGATACCGCGGATGGTCTGGTGCATTATCGAGATTCAGCAATTCCTTTGTCTCACCCACAAGACTCACCAACCCTTCACCCTGTTTAAACCGAACAGTACCAATCGACTCAGGATTCAAACCATCACTGGCCATCAGAGTATATTGTTGCAGCCGCTGATCCAGCAGATAAACCGAACAAACGTCCGACGACATCGACTGCTTCACCCGCGTCACAATAATGGAAGAGGCCTGCGCAAGATCATGCGCGGCATTAACCTCCTGTACAATGCGTCGTAACGTTTTCAGCATCACGTCACCTTAACAGAGACCACCTAAAAAGATAACCGTAGAGCGCTCGCCACCTGAGATTAACACGCACCCCGAACAGTCGCCAGCGGCTCAAGCTCCGCTAACGCATGTTCATAGACAGCGCGTTTAAAAGAGACAATCTCTTCCAGTGGATCCCAGTAATCGACCCAACGCCAGTGATCAAACTCAGGCTCATCAGACACATCAAGCCTCACATCACTCTCCTCACCTTTCAGCTCAAGCAGAAACCAGATCTGTTTTTGCCCAATGCACACCGGTTTACTTTGATGACGAATCAACTCCTTGGGCAGGCGATAGCGCAACCAGTCGCTAGTACGACCGAGTATGGTGACGTGACAAGGCTTCAGGCCAACTTCCTCTCGGAGCTCCCGGTACATCGCATCTTCTGGGGATTCATCAGGCTGGATACCACCCTGTGGAAATTGCCACGCCTCCTGACCAATACGGCGCGCCCACAGTAGCTTACCAACCTGATTATTCAGGATAATGCCTACATTAGCTCTGTATCCGTCAAGATCGATCACTAGCCAGGCTCCATAAAATTTTCACAATTGTGACGATTGTCACATAAGCGGGGCTTTAAGTGCAAATAAGACCCTGATATCATTTAATGTAACGCCTGAAATACCTACCTACCCCTCCGAATTTTAGAAAATAGAGATTAGAAACATGAGCCTGGTCATTTTTGATCTTGATAACACCCTGATTGGCGGAGATAGCGACTATCTCTGGAGTCAATTCCTCACAGAAGAAGGCATTACTGGATCTGAACATCAACGCGAAAACCAGCGATTTTATGATGAGTATGTCGCCGGCACACTCGATATCAATGAATTCCTCGCATTCCAGCTAGCGCCACTCGCCACACACGAAATGCAGGCACTTCTCAGCTGGCGCGAACGATTTCTCAACGAGAAAATAGCATCTATCATGCTGCCATCAGCTGAGAAACTAATCAAAAAACACCGCGACAACGGTGAGACACTCCTGATCATCACTGCCACCAACAGTTTTGTGACTGCGCCAATCGCTGAGCGCCTCGGGATTCCTCACCTGATCGCCACCGAACCGGAAATAAGCAATGGTCAGTACACCGGCAAGGTAGCGGGCACTCCCAGCTTTAGAGAGGGAAAGGTAGAACGATTAAATCGGTGGCTAAAAGAGACCGGTCGTAACCTCAATGATAGCTGGTTTTATTCTGACTCTCATAATGACCTGCCACTACTAGAACTTGTCACTCATCCAGTTGCGGTCGACCCGGATAAAGTTTTACAACAACATGCCAAAGACAACCACTGGCCAGTGATCAGCCTACGTTGAACAACCCGCAAACAGCTAGACAAAATCCGCTTTATTAGCTGCCTTCATTGCCGCATCCTGTTTAGTGATCAACCCTTTCTGGATCAACTCCTGCAGGTTTTGATCAAGCGTCTGCATCCCCAGCGAGTGGCCGGTTTGAATGGCTGAGTACATCTGTGGGATCTTGTTTTCACGAATCAAGTTCCGAATCGCCGGGGTGCCAATCATGATTTCATGTGCCGCGATACGACCACCACCCACTTTTTTCAGAAGTGTCTGAGAAATCACCGCCTTTAATGATTCCGATAACATCGAACGAATCATCTCTTTTTCGGCCGCAGGGAATACATCAATCACACGATCGATTGTTTTAGCCGCCGAACTAGTATGCAGCGTACCGAACACCAAATGGCCCGTTTCCGCAGCAGACAAAGCCAAACCAATCGTTTCAGGATCACGCATCTCGCCGACCAGAATAATGTCTGGATCTTCACGCAACGCGGAACGCAGCGCTTCAGAAAAACCTAATGAATCGCGGTGGATTTCACGCTGATTGACCAGACATTTTTTACTTTGATGGACAAATTCGATCGGATCTTCGAGCGTCAGAATATGGCCATATTCAGTGTTATTTTTATAATCCATCATGGCTGCCAGCGTGGTTGATTTACCTGATCCCGTCGGCCCTGTCACCAATACAATACCACGAGGCGTATCTGCAATATCGCCAAACACCGCTGGCGCGCCCAACTCTTCTAACGAGAGAATCGTTGATGGAATGGTACGAAATACAGCGCCAACACCACGATTATGATTGAATGCATTGACACGAAAACGTGCCAGCCCTGGAATCTCAAACGAGAAATCCGTCTCCAGGAATTCTTCAAAATCCTTGCGCTGCTTATCATTCATGATGTCATACACCATGTTTTGAACAGTTTTGTTATCGAGCGCTGGAACATTGATGCGACGTATATCACCGTCGACACGAATCATCGGCGGCAACTCGGCTGACAGATGCAAATCCGATGCGTTACTTTTAACGCCAAATGCGAGTAGCTCAGCAATATCCATTCAATTCTCCTCCAGAAACATTCAGTTCATCGCAATCAAAAACAGTAGCAAAACAAACAACTCTTTTGCCTGCAGTCACTTAACGGCATTTCCATATACATCTTGAACAACCAGTCTCCTCTTCTAATTCTCATGAAAAACAGCAACATTGAGGCTGGACTCATCCACATAAATCACTAAAATAGGCCTACTTATGCCAACCAACATTGCTATCAAAGAGAACATCGCACAAACACGTAAGCGTATCACTGCGGCTGAAAAAAAGTTCTACAGAACAGCCTGCAGCGTCTCCCTGCTTGCCGTTAGCAAGAGACAACCAGCATCGGCAATACTAACGGCACTTGAACAACAACAATTCCATTTCGGGGAAAACTACCTGCAAGAAGCGCTCAATAAAATCGATGCGCTTCAAGATCAGCCAATCATATGGCATTACATCGGTGCTATTCAGTCCAATAAAACACGTCCCATCGCGGTACATTTTGACTGGGTGCATAGCGTCAGCAGTCTCAAAGTAGCCACCAGGCTAAGCTCTCAAAGACCTGAGACACTACCCGACCTCAATATCTGCCTACAATTCAATGTCAGTGATGAACCCAGCAAATCCGGAGCCTCATTAGAAGAACTCTCTATCTTAGCGACTGAGGTTACCGTTCTGCCACGAATCAAGCTACGCGGACTCATGGCAATCCCACAAAAGGCCTCAACCTACGCACAACAGCGCGCAATTTTTCACGAGGTTCAGCAGGCACAGCAACACCTCATCAAAGCAGGTCACCCGCTAGACACTTTGTCACTGGGGATGTCAGCCGACCTTGAAGCGGCCATCGCAGAAGGCTCAACCATGGTACGCATTGGCAGCGCTATTTTTGGACCACGCAAAACGGCCCCTGATTAGATCATGAATTAGATCATGGCGCAGACAACCAAATCCCAGTATATTCCTTAACTATGAACGAGAAACGATACACATTTATTGGCGGCGGCAATATGGCGCGCAGCTTGATTGGTGGCATGATCAATGATGGCTGTGATCCTGAGCACATTCGCGTTGCTGACCCCGGTAGTGAACAACGCCAACAGCTCTCTGCCGCCTTTGGCATCCATACCAGCGCATCGAATATTGAGGCGCTGCAACAGCCCG
>UOFQ01000151.1_pt1 | contig 21861 bp, 22 predicted proteins | sample 1988961 | NCBI WGS metagenome assembly UOFQ01 (sample SAMEA4712195, study PRJEB27164) | hydrothermal vent metagenome | biome: marine basaltic hydrothermal vent biome; feature: marine hydrothermal vent; material: mineral | place: Pacific Ocean | collected 2011-06-14/2011-07-23 | depth 1719 m | reverse complement strand
TGCTTGATGAGGTTCAAACAGGCATCTGTCGGACCGGCAAATGGTTTGCCTGGCAACATATCAATATCATGCCCGAGGTGGCCGCCTTACCCAAAGGTCTTGGCAACGGCTTTCCTGTCGGCGCATGCCTGGCTCAGGGGCCGGCGGCCAATGTTTTACAGCCGGGCAATCACGGTTCTACATACGGTGGCAATCCGCTCGCTTGCAGCGTCGCCCTTACCGTACTGAAAACAATAGAAGATGGGCAACTTGTAGCCCGTACTGAACAACTTGGCGAGCAGATATGCGCGGACCTTAAACAGGCATTTGCTGAAGAAACAGGTGTTGTCGACATTCGCGGCAAAGGACTGATGATCGGTATTGAGCTTGATCGTCCTTGTGGCGTCCTTTTAAAGGATGCACTTGAAGCCGGGCTGCTGATTAGCATTCAGGCAGACAAAACGATCCGCCTGCTACCGCCCTTCATTCTAAGCGATGAGGAGGCTGATGAATTGGTCACCCGCCTGGTGAAGGTGGTCACTACATTTTTGGCAACTGAGACAGTGTGCCCTTTGGGTAAAGCATCATGACACGTCATTTTCTAACGCTGAATGACCTAACACCAGCAGAACTGGAAACGTTACTTCAACGCGCCATCGAATTAAAGCGGATGCGTGCTGAAGGAGAAGTATACGAGCCCTTTCGTGGCAAAGTACTAGGAATGATGTTTGAAAAATCATCAACACGTACTCGCGTCTCATTTGAAGCGGGCATGTCTCACTTTGGTGGTGATGCCATTTTTCTCTCACCACGCGATACTCAATTTGGGCGCGGCGAACCGATTGAAGATACCGCGCGCGTACTCTCTAGTATGGTAGACATCATCATGATCCGCACCTATGCCCATGAGACCATTGAGACCTTTGCAGCACACTCCAGGGTTCCAGTCATTAATGCACTCACCGACATGTATCACCCATGCCAACTATTGGCAGACATGCAAACCTGGCTTGAGCAGCGCGGCAGCATTCACGGTAAAAAAGTCGCCTGGATTGGAGATGGTAACAACATGTGCCATTCCTATATCAATGCAGCGCGGCAATTTGGTTTTAAACTACACATCGCAACACCAACCGACTATGAACCAGATGCAACCTTACTCACATCAAACAAAGATTGTGTCACGCTCACCACTGACCCACAGGCAGCCACTAACAATGCAGACTTAATCGTGACTGACGTCTGGGCCAGCATGGGCCACGAAGCAGAAAGTAATAAACGCGCGCTTGCCTTTGCTGACTATCAAGTCAATAGTGAACTAATGTCCCTCGCAAACAGTGATGCGCTATTCATGCACTGCCTCCCGGCACATCGAGGAGAAGAGGTAAGCGCCGCCGTTCTCGACGGCAGACAGAGTGTTGTTTGGGATGAGGCCGAAAATCGCCTGCACGCGCAAAAAGCACTCATCGAGTTTCTCCTCACACAATAAGAAACTGCTATGATGCCAGCGCTGCTTGATATCAAAAAAATCGAATGCCGCTACCAGGGGCAGGCCGTTATTCGCGAGCTATCATTTCACATCAACCAGGGTGATATTGCTTGCCTGCTAGGCCCAAGTGGCTGTGGAAAAACAACCGCACTACGCGCTATCGCGGGCTTTGAACCTGTTAATAGCGGTAGCATCTCACTGCGCGCACAAAGAGTTTCCACTCCAGGTAATATGCTGGCGCCAGAAAAACGTAAGCTAGGCATGGTATTTCAGGACTACGCACTTTTTCCACACCTTAGTGTTTATGACAACATCACCTTCGGTCTACGCCAGATGAGAAAGCCCGAGAAACAACAACGTGCTGATGAACTACTAGCACTGGTGAACCTGGAAGGCTTCGGCAAGCGCTACCCCCACGAGCTATCAGGTGGCCAGCAACAGCGTATCGCGTTAGCTCGCGCCATCGCCAATAAACCAGATCTGTTACTTCTCGACGAGCCGTTTTCCAATCTTGATATCGACCTACGTGAGAAAATCGGCCTGGAGATCCGTAGTATCCTAAAAGCACAAGGCATCACTGCTCTCCTGGTAACCCATGATCAACAAGAAGCCTTCGCACTAGGTGATATGATCGGCGTCATGAACGAAGGTCGTATTCTTCAGTGGGATACACCATTTAACCTCTACCATGAGCCCACTAATCGCTTTGTTGCCAACTTTATCGGCCAGGGGATCTTTCTCAAAGGAACGCTACTTGCCCCCAATCTAGTAAAAACCGACATCGGGGAGATTCAGGGTAACCGGGCCTACCCCTGGCCTATCCATTCAAATGTAGACGTATTAATACGCCCAGATGACATCATCCCTGATGCACATAGCGAGCTGCGCGCAGAAATTATCGACAAGGCCTTCAAAGGGGCGGAGATCATGTATACACTAAAACTCTCAAACGGTAGTCGAGTACTTTCACTATTCCCGAGTCACTTCCACCATAATATCGGTGAGCAAGTGGGAATCAGCATCGCGGCAGACCACCTGGTTGCATTCCCCGCTTAGCAATGCCGATCGGCACCACCATTCCCATCGTCAACAGCCCCTGAATTCAACACAAAAAAACGGCAGGTTGATGATCAACCTGCCGTTTTTTCATTCAATACTCAGCCCAATAGAAAAGGGTAACTCAATTGTAACTGGTCAGATTGCCGCTGATTTGTTCGAGTACAAGGAAAAAATTCGCAGTTTACACCTGTAAATGAAAATTTTTGACGCCGTAATCGGGCAAATCAGGGTTGAGCTGAATAGTTACTCAATTCAACTAACCCGTTATGGCAGTTGCGCTGATAAGTAGTGAGCCACTGCTGTCACCTCTTTATCGGATAATTTTTTCGCAATATCAGCCATCATTCCAGCAGGATCATTGGCACGAGAACTGCTCTTGAAGTCTTTCAGCTGCTTAATGATGTAGTCACGATGCTGACCACCAATACGCGGGAAGATAGAGATATTCGCAGATTTACCCTTACCTCGGTCACCATGGCAGTTCACACAGCCATATACGCCCGACTTAGGGTTGCCGTTATAATAAAGCTTCTTACCTTTTGCCGCCAACTTTTTATCAACTGTCGCGATTGGTTTTTTTGCCATTTTCTGTTTTTCATAAAAGGCACCAATATCTTTAGCGTCCTGCAACGATGCGACCATTGCAGCCATCCCCGCCATGGTGTCATTATTTGCACGATGACCTTTCTGGAAATCTCTGATTTGCTTAACAATATACATCTCATACTGCCCAGCTAGACGAGGAAAACTTGCGTCGGGACTATTCCCATCAAAACCGTGACAACCGCCACATAATCCAGCCTGCATCTCGCCAGCAACAGGATCACCCGGCTTACTAGCATGCGCCCCACTAACTAGCACCAATGACGCTAGCCCCCCCAATAGTGCTATCAAAATGCGTGATTTCTTGATCATAAAATGAACCCTTTTATTTTTATATTGTGCTCCCCAAACACCACCCTCTCATGGATGCACATGAACCTGTTCACACTATCAATCTCTCTGCCTCACGTCAATCTACAAAATCTAAAATATCGCCTTCTAAATAACAAAGCAGCCCTTGATTGAGCGCATTCATTGCAGCCAACAGGCCCATCATCGAGATGGCCACAGGCGGGTCAACAGAGATCGTTGCGACTTGATCCCATCTTCGAAGCCTTCAACTTTCTCTTCAAGACTGCAAAGCCGCTGCTCAACCTCCACCAGTTTTTGACTCACTTTGGCCCCCTGGTGCTGCAAAACTGGCGTAGCCCCCATCTCGCCCTGTAGCTCACTTGTCACCATTTTTACAACATTCGCATCAAATGCATGAATCTCTTCTAAATAGCCAAATAACATCAATCGATCACATAACGTATTAATTTTTCTTGGTATTCCCAATGTATAGGCATAGATTTCTTCATAAGCAGACGCATCAAATAAGGGGTCGCCCTTCCATCCTGCGAATGCTAAACGATGCTCGATATACCCTTCGACCTCATCATGCTCCAGCGCTTGAAGGTAATGCGAGGTGATTATCCGCTGACGCAATTGCTCCAGCCCATCTGCCTGCAGTGTCTTGACAAATTCTTGTTGGCCCAACAAAAATATCTGCAATAAAGCAGTACCATCCATCTGGAAATTAGACAACATTCGAAGCTCTTCTAGCGATCTTATCGGGATATTCTGCACTTCATCAACCACCAACAGAACGCGTTTCCCCTCACGGGATTTCGCCAAAAAAAATGCCTCTAATTTTTTCAATAGACTTGCCTTTGATTCCCCGTCATCAGATAAACCAAAGGATGTCACCACTAAACGTAATAGATCATCTGCCTCTAATTGCGTCGTCACTAGCTTTGTAGCAACAACATCATCCTCTAACTGATCAAACAGCGCCTGAACCATCGTGGTTTTTCCCGTACCAATATCACCCAATATAACGACAAATCCCTCACCCTGGGTGATACCGTATCGCAGATAAGACATCGCACGCTTGTGACCACGACTATTGTAAAAAAACTTTGCATCGGGGCTGAGCTGAAAAGGCTTCGAACGCAAATTATAGAAAGACTGGTACATCTTCTCCTCACAACACTTCAAAGCATGCATTGAGTGATCCCACTCACCACACCTAAATTAAAATTTAAAAGTTATGCTCATTCTATGGGAAAACCAACAAAAAAGCCCCAACCGATGGCTGAGGCTTCGTCATTAATTAACGGGAAAGGTTATTTATATCGATTTGCTCGCAATCACAGAAAAACCACTCTCAGCGCCATATTGATTATATGCGGTCACCGCGAAATAATAAGTCCCCGCAGACAAATCTGTCACAATAAGTTCCATTATGTAGGGATCGCTAATATCCTGATACAATACTAGCTCATCAGCACTCATCCCCATATAAACCTTATAACCACCAATTTCGCTCATTGGAAGTGCAGTGTCATCTACGCGTGTAGACGGCGCAACCCAGGATAAAGCTGCCACACCAACAGCACTCTCACTCTCTTCATCCGCGCCATTAAGTGCATCAGGCACTTCAAATATTTCAAGTACCTCAGGTGCATCATCATTAGCGCAACCAATCAAACCAACACAAGCCATCAGTACTGCATATTTCGCTAACTGCCTGATGCTAGAAATCAGCTTTATTTCTTTCATTGCACTCATCTGTAACATCCTTAGTTTCAATCAATATCGCTCTGATACATTTAACGGCATCAGGGATTCTTTTCAGCGCGACCTTGATCACAATTCCTACACAACAATTCGAGCAATAAGAGACAATGTGACGTTCATCACTAGTATTTTAAATATAGCATTTAGATTTATTGGGCGTGATATAACCCGGCATAGTATACGACAATTATACGTTAAATCCTTTGCACGATACATAAAGCCCTATGATGAGACCTTTGCACGAGAACTAGTTTTCGTTCCAGCAAGGCATAAATGACCGAAAAAATGGAGTTTACACGCAGTAAATGACTGTTTTGAGATCATTTATAACGCAGCTGGAGCGGAAAATAGACTCGTGCAAAGGTCTCATGATATAAAATGAAACCAAATCACATCTAAATTAAATCTCATCCAACATACGCAATATTGTTTTCTCACTCACACCCTGGTGGAGAGGCAGCGTAAATATCCGCTGAGAAAATGATTTGGCATTTGGGGTGCAACCCTGCCCTTCAAACATGCACTCCAGACCTTTAATATTTGGGAGTGTGTCTGGATACATTTTTGACGCCCCCAGCCCTTTTTTATTGAGCTTCTCACACAACTTATCACGCAATTCAGCTGTTCTCGCCAACAAAGGGTAACGAATCAGTCTTGGCATCTTTTCCCCACAACAGCGCCTTGCTAAGTCGATCACAGCATCACTTTCAGAGGCAGCCACTCCCTGCATAAGTAAGTCCTGGGGCATTTTATCCCGCCGCCAATACTCAGCAATGTTATCGCCTAATATCTCAACACCAAACAGATCCATCTGTTTAATTTCATACAAAGGATGATAGACCGTCGCCCCCAAACTGATAAAAGGCAACATATTTGGCAGCCAGTAAAGGCGCGGTGATAACAACCGATTATATGCCTGGATTTTGAGTTGACTACGCCACCTAATGGACTCAAGCGGCTGAACATCGCAATACACCTGCCTTACCTTCTCAGCAAGCGCACTATTTGATGCCAAAACAGCCCCACCACCTAGAACACTGACAGGCTTTCCCCTGCCGAAGCTATAAATCACTAAATCAGCGCCAGCCCCTGGCTGCTCCCCTTTGTCAGGGAAGGCCTGTGCACTATCCTCAATCACTAACGCAGAGTGCCCTTGCAGTTCCTTTCTAATAGCACCAATACGCTCAGGAATTCCAAACAAACTCACCGCTATCACTGCGCAAGTTTGCTCAGTAAGCTTCTCAGAAATCACATCCAGATCCATCCATGGGCGGTCAACAGAAAAATCGACTAAGATCGGCTTTGCGCCCGCGAATACAACAGCACTGACCAATTCCGGACACGCGTAAGCAGGAAGTAACACCTCCGGTTTTTCTAATTTTAAATGCTGAATGGATACCAGAACGGCTACTGCCAGTGAAGCTGCTCCAGAATTAAAAAAAAAGAGATCCCCTGGAAAACAATCGTTAACACGGTTTTCACCATCATGCTCGCGGTGGGGAATTATTTTATTACCGGCGGGCGGTAACTGATAAAAGATCATCGCTTCGACGGACTCCATGTCGTCATTCGCTCACCACGTAGAAACATAATCGTCGCCGCAGCAATTGCGAGGTTGACTTGCGCAAAAAAATAGGGGATTTTAATGGCCGTGTACGATCGTAAATTGCTAGATAAATAGCCAATCACCACCAACGCATAAAAACCTAATTGAGCAAGCAACATCAAACAAAAAAACCAGTGCTGTACACTTAAAATAACTGACGACACTAATAATAACAGCATAAACCACGGCACTGCCCATCGCAGAATTTTGTGGCTCCACACCTGAAAAGCAAACATCCCCATTTTAAATGGATTCAAAGCCTCTGGATGGCGTGAAATCGCAGTGATACCTCTAATAATAGTACGCAGTTTACGTCGATATTCTAGATTCGGGTCTTTAACATCACTATAAATCCCTACCACATCAGGTGCTGAGATCGCTACCAGACCTTGCCTGGCACAATTCAGCGCCGTGTTAAAATCGCTTGGCGAAGCAATATCCCACTCTTCACAAACCGCCCTCCTGGCCGCGAAGAAAGAACCACTCAGACCAACCAACCCTGCTCGCTGTGACTCCAGACCTCGAAGCCACATCTCATACTTAACATACACCCCCTCACCCGCAACGCTACCATCCTGACTGATGAAACGATCTTCACTGGAAATAGCCCCAACATGAGGGTCACCAAAATAACGTACTAGCTTGCTAAACGCATCAGGCTCTATATGAGTCGCTACGTCCGAAAACACCAAAATATCACCTTTAGCCTCTCGAATTGCACATAGCTGCGCATACTCTTTTCCCTTTCGCTCATCAGCACGAACCAGCCTCACTCCTTGTTGAGCATGAGTTGCCACTATTTCATCAGTCCTATCTGACGAACAATCCGACGCAATAATTATCTCCAATAATTCCATTGGATAATCTATTTCTTGAGTATTGAGCAGCTTACTCGAGATCCTCGCCTCTTCATTATGCGCCGTTATTATCAGCGTTATACCAGGTAAAGTTTTTATCGGAACATTGGGAGCAATAACCCTACGGACAGAAATACCCTTCAAAATCAATGGATAAATAAAATAACTAAAACAGCATAAGAAAGCAGATAGAAAAAAAATAATTTTCATATAGAAGAACTCATCATCACCAACTAATCAATAAGGTTTTTAACGATGCGGAAATATACCTTTCAAAATAAAAGAGGGGACAAGTTTCTTACAAAACTTACGTAAACCGCCAGGCATCAGATCAAGAAGCCGATCCAATAATCGAATACCCCTTCCGCGAACGCCACTAGTATTTAGTTTTTTATCAAATCCAATATCGCTACCAGTTAGATTCACCGAGAAAAACTCACCAACCCTTTTTGCCGTTTCCTCAGGAATATGCTCATAATCCGAATAATCAACAACAATATGAGGTATATTAAACGAGGTAACCACCTTCTCCGCCACCTCCATGTGGCGCTCAATACGCCTCATCGAAGCATCTCGATCATCGCCATTAAGCTCAATCCATTTTAAACGAAGAAAGCTTTGATGTATTTCCAGAGGATTCCGTCTCACCAGAATCACTTTAACATCAAGTTTCTCAAGCAAAGGCCACCAATACCCCAACGTATAGCAAAGAGACGGATCTTTCCACAACCAGGGCTCGTGACTACTAAAAGAGTCCAGTAATTCTTTATGTTTATCAACATGAGATAATTGCAGGATCTTTTCTACATGTAAATCCGTAATTGAATCATACATCCATGTATTATCAAACTGAAAACCAGCCGCATTCAAAATATCAGTATTACACTGCCTTAAAGACTCAGCCTCCCAAAAGCCATGAGGATTAAATTCACTTGGCTGCTGAAGCTCACTCTCCTCGTTCTCAGTCACATAATAGCCACTATTCTTAAAAAAAGTGGCTGTCATGCTGGTCCCTGAGCGAGGAGGGCCCACGATAATCACATTAGAGCCCATCGACTACATCCGCTTTCGCATCCACATCAATCTTCCTGTATAAATGAATAAACCGGTCCGTATTTCGCATTATTCCCTTTTTCCAGATATCCAGCTGGTAGTTATCATCGGGGTTCCTTAACACATCAAGCGCCGCTTCAAATTCGAATCCCGCACTTTCAATATCTTGCCTCGCCCAATTTTCATCAATCCGATGAAGTTTTGCCGTTGTATCGATACCTGTCCCTGGCTCAGCAGCATGGTCAATAATCAATAATACTCCTCCAGGCTTTAATGCAGCGGTCACCTGAGCAAAAAACTCCTCCCTGTTTGCTGTAATAACAGGATCTTCACGTGGCACATAAATATCGTGGTAACTTAAACCAATAAAGATCAGGTCAACATTGCCTGGCAACTTCATATCAGCAAATTCACTATCTAAACGCATCACGTTCTTCAGCCGCCCCCCATTCAAACGCGCCTCCAGCTCTTCTTGAGAAAAACGAAGAAATAGTGAATTATTCTGCAAATAGACCTTCCCATGCTCACCTACAATATAGCTAAATAGCTCACTATAGTATCCACCACCCCCCAGCAAATCGATAACAACCTGACCTTGTTTCACGCCTGCAAATTTCAGCACATCCAACGACTTCCGTGCTTTATCCCTTGCAGCATCATCCGCGTAACGATTAGAGTGGTGAATAGATTGCTCTTCGACTGACATCCCTTCTATATCCTTAGAACAGCCCATAACGAACATCATTACAGCAAGAAATACAATTTTCATACGGCGCAACATACTAATCACGATTGTTATCCTCAGTTTTAATACCAACTAACGCACATAAAAGCTCATGCTAGAATATTAGCACCCACACGCAACAATAAAAATAGCAATAAAATGACCTACTTCATCAGAAAAAGACAATCCATTGAACCACACACACTACTAATGTGGGTACAATCAGTCAGATTGCTAATTCACGTACCTGACAGCTAATATAAACCGGATGACTAATATTATTATTCACGAATGGAACGAAGATCAGTTTAGAAACTCACAGCAAGAGTGGAATAAACTTCTTCACCATAGCACATCAGATCCACTATTCATGAGTTGGGAATGGCAGCACACCTGGTGGCAGGCCTTCTCTGAACCCAACATGCAACTAAAACTCTTAGCCGCAACAAACAGCGCAGGTGAGTTAGTGGGCCTTGCCCCGCTTTATCTGTCTAAAGCAAGATCAAAAAAAATCATTATTACTCGCAGATTACAGTTTATTGGTAATTGCTGGCGCGGCAAAGCGACAATGAGAACGGAATTACTCGACTTTATGACCAACACATCGTGCTCTAAAGATGTCATTAACGCCTTTTTTCAATATATCAATAAATTATGCCATTGGGATGAATTAATACTATCAGACCTAAAAAAAGACTCCGACACATACAAACTATTAATAAAGGAAACGTTACTGGCTAAGTGTCATTATCGCCATACAGAGGAGTACGCTAGTTTTCACATTGAGACCACCGAGGGCTTTGCTGACTATCTTAAGCAATTGGGCAAAAACACCCGGCTCAGGCTATTTAATCGCCGAAAAAACCTTGAAAAACTAGGCAACGTAGTTTTTACGGTTAACCAGAATGACAATATCAAGCGTAAATTTGAGCTATTAAACCAGCTGCACGCCAAAAGATGGGGTAATCCAGTATTCACTGGGGTAAGACTACAATTCAATGAAACCCTTGCTAAACTAATGGCAGAAAAAGATGCCCTGTCATTTTCAACAATAACTTTTGATGATAAGCCTGTTTCAATCCAATATAACTACGTCATCAATAATCATAAATATAACATCCAGGCTGGGTTTGATGAAGACTTTCATAAGAAAATTGCCCTCGGCTATCTCCATTTTGGCTATGAAATTGAGTACGCCTGTGACAACACTATAACCAGCTATGATTTGTTAGCAGGTGAAGGTAAAAACACCTCATACAAGGCGCACTTAACAAAGAGAAGCGTACGCATCATCAACCTGCAGATCATCCGTAACCCTGTTGTAAAAGTCTTATACAAACTACATGACTATTTCAACAGATAGGATAAGAAGAATATTTGAATACTCCCCCACATAGCTTTAAGTCCATAACACTAAAAATCTAGTTTAAATAATGATGTAAAAAATTTTCTCATAGAAAACACCCGATTTAAATAAATAACGCCTTGCTTATGTTTTATGTGGTAACCACCACTATCTTCCTCTATTTCTCCGTAAGGCATATTTACCTCTCTTCGTTCAATTCCCTTTATCGTCCAATTGTAACTACCTGAGTTCTCGATTTTGGCTAAAAACACATCTCGCCATTGATCATTTGAATTCAACACATGCCAAAGATGCTCTAATTCCCAATTCTCGAAATCAAGCGCTTCATAATAAGCTTCAACAGTTAACCTTTTTGCATAGGGTGTTGGGCTATCAACTGGCTGCGGGATAGTTTTAAGCTTTCCTGTAGATTCAAGCGTTTGAATAGCCTTAATTAGCAAAGGTATAGCATAATTATTGACAAGTACTTTCCCCACAGCACTGGCAGGTGTCCCTAGCTCAATGCTATACCCCCCTTGCCCAACAATGTCTCCGGTATCAATATTTTCATCTATATAGTGCAGGGTAATGCCAGCCGTCATATCTAAATCGTAATACATCCAGAAATATGGATTAGATCCTCGATATTTAGGCAATAGAGATGGGTGGATATTTAAGGTACCAAACCGTGGTATTGAGAATATATCGGGAATTAGTATCGGAGCCTGATGTAAAACAAGCACGTCAGGGTTTAATTCCCTTAGCCACGCCATATATTCATCATTATCCCCCCTCTTTTTCTCAGCGTATGCGATGTTATTTTTCTGTGCAAACAAAGATAAATAAGGCGACTCTTGTTTTTTGCATACTTGCCAGTAGAGCCTCTCAATCCACTGCCTTAATTTATTCATATTACCAAAGTGGTCATAAACTTCCGACACGCCAACAATGTTAACACCTTGTTTTAACAAAGGTGTCACAATCATTTTTTTTGATCCGGTAAGAATAACAACTCGTAATTTATTTTCTTGTTTAAATGGCATTAAATTCATCGTTGGGGATTAAAGCAATAACACATAAAATACAGACTTCATTTGCATTCAACTTATAAAGAAAATTGTGGCGCTGCATAATTACAGGGTAACCACTACCGATCACCTTGACTCATCCTTTCCCCACATACTCCACACCTCAGCAAGAACATTCAAAATAACCTAACATTAATAACCTATTATAGAACGGCTTCGTTTTCCTAATATCATTTTACCGAGCCATGCAGTGATAACGCATAGAAGTAAGCTTGCACTCCCTCGAATAAACCAATTCAATAAATCCCCATTAAGCTCCTGGTATCCTAGCAAGACATTAAACAAAAAATAAAAATACACATGAAAAAAGAAAATAGTAAAGCTAATATCAGCAAGGTAGTTTAAAGGACGAAATGAGAGACTATATTTCATAAACAGTGCTATTAACAGAAAACATAGCATTAATTTTTGAAGTAATGGCCAGTCAACGTACCCATGAGGAAAGACAAATAGCTCTTTAGTTTGGTAAGCACCATGCCCCTCCCCAGTAAGCTGAATAGCTAATATTACCGCAAAAACAATAAAGATGATGCCCAAATATTTTTCCATAAAGGGATCAACAATGTGCCGGTACTGGCAGGCAAGCATTCCAGTTATGTACACGGGAAAAAAATATATAACATTCCGTAAAGGATCGATAACAGGAAAAGTCTCTCGGTGAATTGAAAAAGATAGCGTAAATAGCGGTATAAGCATTAAATAAGACAATGGATTACGCTATGCCACGTAAACTATGAATATGCTGGAGTTTCATGAAGGGCGGCTTTAAAACCAAGTCAATTTATTTACCACTGTAATCAAAACCCCTGAAATTCTTAGCATACAGACCACTCTCTTTGAGGTCTAACTCAAAGCTAAACACACTTACACACATAATAAATCCAGCAGTTTCCAGAGTCGTCTTCATCGGACAATAATCCCTGTCCATTTAGCTTGTACATCTCCAACATATCAAATCCTGAATTTTTGAGCTGTACAGTTTGCTTCTTTTTATCAATATAATAAGTTAACAAACCAAAATTATTACCGCTGTCATTTAAAATTGCGTAGTTCTCATCATGCACTTCCTGGCTTGAAAGCTCCCTTCTATTTTTAATCTGCTGGGCATAACTGACTATATTTTTTGCCATTCTAACGGGATTAAGAGCCACCGCTAAAGATGGCTTTGTGTTAATGTTTTTGTACTTCCTATTATGCGCCGAGAACACAAATAACCCACCCGGTTTAAGCACACGATTAATTTCTGCCAATGCCTTAATTCGATCATTGTGATCAATGTAATCAATGCCGTTATATGAAAACATAATGAAGTCAAATTCGCCGTCATCAAAACAACTAAGATCACGCACATCACAATGCTTGAATGTAAGCCCAACGTATTGACGAACACAATAGTCAATCATCGCTGCAGAGTAGTCTACCCCTGTATACTGATCTGTAAAATTGCGAAAATAATGGCTTGTACGACCCGCACCACAACCGATATCTAAGATTTTTTTATTATAGTAAGCATCTTTATACTTAACCAAAATTGACACTTCAGGTGGCTGCAATGTGGTATTAACATATGAGTTCACACCATCGCTGCTTGAATATAATTCCTTATTAACCGATTCCAATGCCACAAACTCTCCTTAAACCTTCAAATATCTTGCCGTAATATGCTTTACAATAGCATTTGCAACATCGCACCTGGGTTTGTATTTAGAAAATGTGTGATCTGCATCCTCAATCATAATGATATTTATTTTACTATCTTTCATTAACTTTCGAGCCGTCTTTCCAGCACTAGTCATCAACACGTCATAACCAGGGTCACTTTTAGCTAAGATAAATGACAAATGCCTTCCTGACGATGCAATCTTCATTAGATCCTTATTCAAGTCACCCTCTACCGGGGTCTGCCCACCACCAACAACACGCCTAAGCCCTCCCGTTTTCGCAGAAAATACAATTTTGATTCTATTTAAAACAGTATCAAAGAGTGCCGCATAATTAGACCCTCCTCTCAGCAACTTTTTCCAGCTTTTAGGATTTTTTATCGCTTGTTTGTACCAGTTCCAATAACCAAAGTTTTTTGTTGGCGAGTTTTCGAATTCCATCCCCTCATGCCAGTAAAAAGTTAGGGGATTGATTAAAATGCCCTCAACAATATTGACATCATCGAGATCGAGCGCTGCATGGAAAGAGAAGTAGGCCCCCGAGCACAAGCCTGTCACAACATATTTATTCTCTTTGTACGCAACACCAAATGACTTCATTGCCTGATGAATGACTTCACTTGAAGCCTCAATATAATCTTTGTTTTCCTGCTTGCGATCATAAACAATGCTATCACCTAGCCCTGGAATATCGATTCTTAAGGAGCGAAAACCTAAACAAGCAAGCTCTCGGGCAATTGTCACATACAACCGACTAGGGCCCACCCGGTGGTTAGCACCAGAGTTAACAATAACAATAATCGGCAAACTAGTGTCTGCTAGCACAACAGGCTCAGACAAAATGGCAAAGCAGTCCTTATTCACACCAAAGTTAACAAAAGACTCTTTCACCTCACCCTGAGCAATTGAGGGTATGATCGTGCTGTTGCGGGGGGAGCTAGTATTATCACAATGCTCTTTCGCTAGTTCACGCGCACCTTTGTGAACCCACTCAACGATTTCGACAATACTATTGTGAGGTACCACAGAGTCCAGCGCTACCAAAAGCATATCAGCAGATCCAGGGTACTCAATTTGCTCGACATTACACCCTTGTTCTTCCCAGGCATCGATTAATCGGGTATTTGCCTTAAAATCATCTCGCGGTACAATCAGGATACGGGGGGTCTTTGGTCTGTTTTGTACCAACACAACGTCCTGGATTGCATCCACTGTTTCCGGCCAGTAGACCATCCCCCCAGCCTCGACTAAATCTGCCTCACCATCCTTAACCTGACAAAGGCCAGTCATCTGAATCGCCCTGATTTCACGAATAAACTTTCGCCCACTCTCTAGTGCGGCCCAAAGCACCAAAAAATCAATCTCTATTTTTTCTGCTGCTAGCGCCGCCAATGTTCCGCCCATTCGCAAACCCATTAGCCCTACTTTCTCACAACCAGTAAGCCGTTTGATTTCATTACTCGCCTGTTCAATACTCCAGAGCCAATCATCAAACTGATTACCATCATCATTTGAACCTGATGAGTCACCTGTACCATGGTAATCAAAGCGAAAGGCTGGTATGCCTGCAAGGGCAAAATAGTCGGCCACATAGCGCATAGAGCGGTAAGTACTCACGTATTCCACCCCTAAAGGCGGGCATATCACTACGCCTATATTGTATTGCAGGGGGACGTTCGTTTTATGAAGCCAGCCGATTAGACGTTTATCATTCGGCCCGAAATAGAGCGGTGTGCGAACAATGGACTCGAAATCATGCTCGGTATCTAACAAACTATCAAGGTGCTTATTAAGCATGCGTAATCATTATAATTTTATTATCCAGATAGCTACTTATGACGACATTAACCAGGAGAGACTTTAATTTTAGCGTCTTCCCTCATATTGAGGGCACTAATATACCCCTTTACCCGCCCTGAAGCACCATTATTCCTATATGTTTTTACCAATTTTGAGACGCCAGGCATCAGGTGAAAATAATTCTCATCCGGGGTAAAACCCGGCATTTCAATATTGACCGCATAAAGAAACTTTTCACATGATAGTTCCAGTATGTAGGAACCACCCTTGCACTGCGTCAATATCGCCTCTAAATCCACCTTTTCTTCAATACGGGGAAGCGCTCTATTTGGGAAATAAAATGCAGTGCCAACCTCACATGCCGCTTTATCTTCTAAGCGAGCGGCCACAACAAAATGCTTAGAGGGCCCAAATCGATACGCATATGTAGCATCGTGAAAAATACCCAATACCTGATCTAGTTTTATTAAATCTGTAGCGCCCTGGGTAACGCTTAATTCAACCCTTTTATTAACGATCCCAACACTAAACTCATTCAACAATGTGATTTCTACTACACCAGTAAAATCCTCACGCGTTTCATTAGTCACGTGAGCATGCAAACCATTCAGCGACTCATTAGTGATGCATATATTAATAGGTTGCCAACTACGTTTTAAGTAATAATAAGCCGCTTTAGGCAAGCCGTGGCTATCGATTATTCCCCAACCAGCCCCAGGCCAGAAATCTTTTAAAAACCAAACCAACGCACCCGCGCAATGACTATGTTGACTGCGCCATTCTGCATAGACTTGAGACATCATTTCACCACTAACAATCTCGCTCAGCGCCAAATATTTTTCGTTATCATAACTACGCAACTGCACCGGGTTCATCGAAAAACACTCTTCCAGATAATGATCACGAATATCCTCAAAATCCCAACCTGTGCCAGTATCCCTGGGCACCCTTTCCTTCCATATTGGGTGATGAATCACTGGCAGCTGCTTACCAATTATGCGGTTACGAGTTTGAGCAACAGGTATATTAGAGAACCCAAGACACTCTGATGTAAATTTCACATCGTGCTGCCGAACCTCGCTGACAGATCGCTGGTACGCCCCTACTCCATAGTAGTGTGAAATACCAGCATCGGTATGAAACGGAAAATCGCCACCCGATGGGGCGGAGGGGACATATGGGATACCGGGATGATACTCAGTACATAGTTTAGGCAGTTGCAATCTAAAAAAGTCATTAGACCAGGCTTCTGATGGCATACCCAGCATTGCTGCCTGCTGCTCAATTTCGCTGTTACCACAATAGATAGTGATACAAATATGCTTTTGTAGCCGCGAAAGATGCTGACATACTTCGCTCTTAATAGACGAATTGAACTCGTCATCATCAATAGGGTAGTCCATATTGGCAAACATAAAATCCTGCCAAACCATAATACCTAACTTATCGCACAGACGATAAAAGTCATCCTGCTCATAAATCATAGTACCGCCAAGACGTATCATATTGGCGCCTGCATTTTTCATCAGGATCAATGTTTGCTCAAGCGAGTGATAATCCCCGACCAATGAAACAATATCATTAATGGTCCAGCATGCTCCTCTGCAGAATATTTCAGTATCATTAATACAGAGACTAAATCCGTTGCGGGCACGATCTACATTGACTTTTTTAAACCCAATTGGCGCAAACTCATGCGATATGGTTTCATTCGATCTCTTAACACAGAGTGAAACCGGGTATAGTCGAGGCAAGCCACGGGTATGCGGCTGCCAAAGCTCAACATCATTGATCGAAATTTCACCAAAAACTCGACTTCCATCAGCCGTCGTTTCTAAATCAAGTTTAACTTCCACACCCCCAACCGAAAGAGCAGCGCTTATCTCCTTTTCATTAGCATGATGAAAATCACACGAAAACTCGACCACACCAGCAGTCCCTTTTAGCGCAGTTTTGAGGCTGATATTTTGCGGTGCCAGCGGTTCACAAAGTGAAATAGCGCGCCATGGCCCAACGGGAGCTATCGGCGGCGTCCAGCCGGGGATCCTGCCAATTAAAGAGGTTCGAAACCATCGCAATTGCTGTTGGTCAACCAGCCTGGTTTTCCAGCGAGGGCGTGCGCGGCGCTGAGACAAAGCCTTTGCCAATGAACGAAAACATAAATAAAGCGTGTTTTCTACCTGGGCTATATGTGAAATATCAACCTGATGGCTTAAAAACATATTGTCAGATTTAAGAACATTCTGACCATTAAGCCAAACGTCACAAAGCGTTGCTAGTCCCTCAAAATATAGCAATATTGATTGCTGTTGCGCAGTATCTATTATACTAAATTTTGTTTTATACCAGTAATCCTGACTATCAAAATCAAACCGCTCATTAAGCGACCAAAGCTTCGAATTTTCCATCGATTGCGCAACCGTACCTGGGACACAGGCGGGAATCCAGTTAAGATTTTCATTCGCAAGATTAACAGGCTCCAGAAAGGCATCAGGAGCCGTTTCAATCAAATACCAGTCATCAGTAAGTTGAGTCATACAGTTTGGTCTTTATTTTTTATTCAAATGTACTATCGCTTCCCTGCGAATACGTGCCACTCCCTTTAATTTATAACGACACATTGTCGCTAATTGTTACGTTCAAAACCCATCACAAATACTTGTTTGTTAACTCCGTCATACCTACATCCCAATATTTAGCCATGGTATCAATTGGCACAAGATCCAACGGTTTCTTACGACTCATCGCCCTTGCGAGTTGAAATTGATATGCTTTAGCCGCCTCAGAGATAGACTTCATCGCCTCTCTAGCATCAACAATACCCGTCTCTCCCTGGCTTTCGAGCCAACCCAGGTAGGTCGCTGAAAGCTCATAGCAAGCGCCAAACTGCCTTAATGTCGCAAATGAATATTGATGAAAAGTATCAATATCCTCTCCCATTAACCACTCAAGGTCTTTTTCCAGCTTAACCTTGAATGCATGAAAGGGATTATTCACCGGCAGGAGTCTCAGATGCTTGCGCAGCAACAAAAGCGAAATATCCAGAACCTTCGCTTCACCAAGCGGCGCTATTGGCCTTCGCTTTGCTATTTCAACATAAGGCGATAGCACTGCTGGATCCGGCTCACCCTGCAAACGAAACAGATCTAAAAAATCTTTTCCATCCAGGTGATAATAACCCTGACCATGGAAATACCCAAGATGTTCTTTCTCCACATCAATTTCAACAACAGCGACCGTCGTTTTAACGTGGGCTATTTGATAGGCCATGCCAACAGTATCTGGCAAATAGTAAGAATCCAGTTCAACCAGCACGGGTTTCCCTAGCGCTACCTGCTGTTCAACGTGCTGAACTAGCGGCTGCCAGACCGCCAATTCCTGAACATCAATACCATAGAGCTCATCAATATCAGACAATGGGGGCTTGAAGAAAGTCCACTGATCTCCTTCAAAACCGATGGCAAGCGTGAAAGGCATTACGGCAAGCGGCTCATGCCCAAGCGCATGCAATAGCTCTATCCAGATATCAACATAGCAGTTTGTTTCAGCCCAGTCGCGCTCCTGAGTATGAACTCGATGACGGCAATAAGAACCTGGCGTTAGCGAAAGTACCTGATACATCAGAGTTCCAGCAAAGATAGTGTCTCAGAAGGCCACTTTCCAGGGTCAAATCCATGCTTTTTTAATAGCGCAAGGGTAATTCGCTCCAGACCAAAGCCAATACAAGCCGTATGTGCATACTCACCATCAGCTGTTTTAATATTAAATTCCCGACCAAAATGGTCGAGATGGCAATTACTGGAAGATATTGCCGTAAGTTTTTCAGTTGAAGCGATCGGTGCCACTAGCTCATATTTAAGCGCCTGTTCTTTCTGAGTTGCAGCCATCACCCGCCCACCTCGGCCAAAAAAAGGGTCATTTGCAATCACCGGCTTCACATCGAGGCCTAGCGCACATAACATCTCATCACCACGCTTTAACCAATAATCTCTATGCGCAAGCGTCTGCTCAGGGGTGCCAAGCCTCACATATTCACGCTGCCTAAAAATTTGCATACGCGCCGGGTCTGGAGAGGGTTCGTGGCGAAAAACAAACGCCCTTAAATCTACCAGTCGACCTTCATCAGGCAGTATCGTATTGGCAGCAGTCGGGTATAAAGGGTAGCAGGCAGCCGGCACCAACATGACGTCAGTCGGTTCAAGGTCGTCAGGCCAACGCTCGCCATCTTCCTTTTTCTGCACCAGGTTCAAATGATCCCGCTCTTTTCCGACGAAGGAGTGAACAGAACCCATCAAATCAGGGAATGTCTCGATGTGGTCCGTGCGCAGATATGTCTCTCTGCTAAGCAGCGGTGGAAACCGCACAACCTCTGGCATAAAGTGCTGCCCCATGCGGGTAACATAGCGTTCAAACGCCTCGATAATCCCTTCAAACACCCCGCTGAGCCCATAGACACCCGGGACACCTGATGAAACTAACAAGCCAGCATCTAATAGACGTTGCCGATATTTCTGATAGTCACCTTCCAGCGGCTCATGGGACAAACACACTCACTCACCCCCTTTATGCATCAGCAACAAAGTGGAATTATGCAATAAAATACGGTCATTATTGACCATCAGGGCCGCTCCATACGCATCACGCAGGGAACGACACAAACTGAATTTAGAGTCATTCCGATAGCTTGAAATACCGCATATCAACATTGCTCGACCCACAATATCAACAATTAACTGAGAGCTTGATACCTTCAAGTTGTTGGTACGAATCCCAAAGCCAAAACTCGAAAAGGCCTCCGTATCATTTTTGAGTAACATACTCTGATACTCAGCCGCAGCCACCGCAGTACTGTTTCGCATCGTTTGCAGCACACTCTCAACTTCACCCAGCCTGATTGCCGATATTGGCGGCATTTCCAGATTACGCTTAGCCTCATTTTTAACGAATTGTCGAGCCATATTAACAGCGTTAGCCGCAATCCCTAACCACAACGCACTCCAGGTGATATGAGCAAAAGGGTGCATTGTTTGGCTTAAAACATCCGCAAAGGGAACAGGCAAAACCTGCTCATCCTGCCCCCTGGCTGTCACGATAAAACCAGCGCTGCAGGTACCTCTAAAACCCAGCGCATCCCAATCTGAGATTTGCTCCAGGCTATATTGCTCTTTATGCAGCAGCACATGAACCTGATCACTTTTCGCAGCATCTGGATGACGACGTGCTGTCACCATCAAGTCATCTGCGTCAACACCATATGAGATTACAGGTGCTTTTTTAACCAGATCAAAAGATGCACCATCACTCTCAACTGCACAGATACTCGACCTTAAATCGCCACCAATACCTATCTCGGTTGTCGCGGAGGCAATAAGCCGCTGTTCAGAAACCAGTTTATCGAGATACAACTTAATGTAATTAGATTCACCGGCATGATGAACAAGACAAGCGACCTGAATTTTATGCATTGCATAGATCATGGCCGTAGAGCCACAATAGTGCCCCAGCACCTCGCAAATCTTTGCGATCTGTACAATCCCCAACCCCAGCCCACCTTGCTTTTCAGATACATATGCACTAAGGAGCTTTAATTCCTTGAGCGCTTCGATACTCTCAAGAGGAAATCGAGATTTCTCATCAACATCAACTGAATTAGGCGCAATAACCCCCTCACCAATTCGCCTAACTTCAGAAATCAAAGCAACGAATGCGGTAGTGTTTAATAACTCATGATCCTGCATTTTTGATTCCTTCTTGACTTTCATCTATTTATCATAGCGATTTTAGCCCTGCAATTCTTCAATTGCATCAACAATCGACTCAATGCTTCCAAACGTTTTTCGGCTAAGCATTGAATCAGGAAATTCAATATCAAACTCATCCTCAAGTGCCAACATCAAACCTACTGTTGCCAAAGAAGTGAGACCAGCATGATACAAATCTCTATCATCTAATACCTCGACTGGTGCCACCGTCAATCTTCCGTGCTTAGTCAATATTTCTCTAACTGTTTGAATGATCAAAATATACCATCCCCTGCCCTTCTTAAAATAATTATTATAACCGACGAAATATGATAACATGTTTGGTGTATATAGTTCTAAATACACGCGTCCTGCCAAATGAATATTGATAACACCCAACTTAACGCCAACGATAACTTGCATATCACCCATATCGCCTCAGGTGACCTTTGGGCTGGCGCAGAAGTTCAGCTGCATACTCTATGTAAAACATTGAACAACATGCCTGATATCACAGTCAGTGTAATATTGCTAAATCACGGCACGCTGGAGGACAAACTTCGCGAACAAAACATATGCGTCGAAGTCCTGGATGAAACAGAACTTAGCAGCATTCGAATCTTTACTAGCCTTATTAAAGCCCTGAAGCGATTAAAACCCAATATAATACATACTCACCGTAATAAGGAAAATATCCTGGGCAGTATTGCCGCTAAAATTGCGGGCAATATGCCATCACTACGGACAGCCCACGGCGCACCTGAACACCGGCCGATCATCAAAAAACCTCACAAA
>UOFQ01000152.1_pt1 | contig 22150 bp, 13 predicted proteins | sample 1988961 | NCBI WGS metagenome assembly UOFQ01 (sample SAMEA4712195, study PRJEB27164) | hydrothermal vent metagenome | biome: marine basaltic hydrothermal vent biome; feature: marine hydrothermal vent; material: mineral | place: Pacific Ocean | collected 2011-06-14/2011-07-23 | depth 1719 m | reverse complement strand
TTGGGTTCTGGTGGAAAGCGGGTGACAACACGGCCATCGTTTTTGTTGTTTCTCAGATCTTCATCGATGATGTTGCGGATGAAATTGGATGGCCTGTTATCTGATTCCGAGTGTTTAGTGTCGCTCATGCCGTGTGGCGTCCTTGTGTGCTGGGGTATTGTGGTGAACTTACCATTGAGGCAAGGTCTCAAATTAGGTGTGCAGATTATAGCTGACTGCGTTAATCGTCGAAGTGTAGGCTCTCAGCGGCGTAAAGCGTATTCTGCAATAGTGCCGCGCGCGTCATTGGGCCAACACCACCTGGTACCGGGGTGATCCAGGCGGCACGTTCGGCGGCGGCATCATAATCGACATCGCCGATGAGTTTGCCATCGGTTCCTCGGTTGATGCCGACATCAATCACAATCGCTCCGGGTTTGATCCATTCGCCTTTCACGATGCCCGGTTTACCCACGGCAACCACTACGATATCGGCGCGTGAAACATGTTCATGGGTGTTTTCGGTAAAGCGGTGACAGGTGGTGACGGTGCAGCCAGCGAGCAGCAGCTCCAGCCCCATCGGACGACCAACAATATTGGAGGCGCCAACTACGACTGCTTCCATCCCCTGGATCTTTTCGCCGGTATGTTCCAGCAGAGTCATGATGCCCAGTGGGGTACAGGGGCGAAGCAGTGGGGTACGCTGAGTTAGGCGGCCGATGTTGTAGGGGTGAAAGCCATCGACATCTTTGTCGGGGTGGATGGTTTCGATGACGGTTTTAGGGTCGATATGCTGCGGCAGTGGCAGCTGCACCAGAATGCCATCGATTTGATCGTCGCTATTAAGCTGTTCGATCAGTGCCAGCAGTGTCTCCTGGGGGGTGTCAACAGGAAGATCATGAGACTTCGATACAAAGCCAACCTCGGTACAGTCACGACGTTTGCTATTCACATAGATCTCAGAGGCTGGGTCCTGTCCCACTAAGATCACTGCCAGGCCAGGGGCACGAATCCCCTCGGCGAGGCGCTTATCGACGCGCTTTTTTACGTTTTGACGAATCTGGGCAGCGATTGCTTTGCCATCGATGATTTTTGCGCTCATGTCTGTCACTGAAACCTGATGAAAATGAAGACGCTATCGTACCTAAATTCCCCTGGTTATTCGAGGTGTTGAGATGGGTTTTTCGAAATTTCCCGCTATCAATGGCCGATTAATACCGTTTTTAACACCGCCAGAGGACAAAAAAACAATCGTACAGCGGTCTCTCTTTAAACATTATGAATCGTAAAAGAAGGCTCAAATGTGCGCCTGGCACACTTGAGCCAGAAGGCTTATTGTGCTGCCTGCACGTCAAACCTCAACTGGACATGTTGGTCATGACCCGCAAACACATTAATTCGGGAGGGCGTACCACCATAGACGCTGTGATCTGAGTGGTAAATGAGATCCAGAGTATTGACAGTTTCCAGGAAGTTAAAAGGGAGTGTGCGCCTCAAGGTTGCATTACCCTTATGATCTGTGACGAGTACATTGGGGATACCACCAAAAGGTCCGGGTGGTCCGGGCATGACATTAAACTGCCAGACGGTATAAAGACTGTTGGGCAGCAGGCCTTTGACCTTCATGTTGATTTTTGTCATACCGTTGTTGAGGTTTTTTACAATGAGCTTTGATTGACCGATGTTGAGCCAGTCGCCGTAAGTAATTGGATTCGGCGTACCAGGAAAAGCCAACCCTTGCATCATGTTAGTCGCGCTGATTGATTCATCAATGACGACAGGATTAAGTCCGTCAGTTATGTACAGCGTCGGGACTTGTCTTAAGGGCACCGGATCAGTGCCATCGGCGGGGATATTAAAGAGAACGCTACTTTCGTCCGTGATACCAGGTTCAGGTTCCATAAAACCATTTTCAGTCATTACCTGTACACCAATTACCCATGACTCACCATAAATAACAGTTTTGTTATTGTGATGATCATGTTTCCAGCTACCAGCAAAGGCTGGAGTCATCGTTGTTAGAACGAAGAATACTCCGCTTAAAATGGCTGTCAGTCGTTTTGATTTCATCTGTTCCACCTTCCTTTTCAGGTTAAATGTTGTAAATATCATCTACGTTCACCAGCTCGACAGGGCTATCCAGAGAACACATCAAATTCATTTGATGGCTGTGCTAGTATCGATCGCCAGTGTATAGATTCTGAACTCCTGTCACTTACAACAGGCTTACAATAAGCCTGTATCTGGTATTATTTTGCATTCACGCCTGACTTCAGGTTTATGAGAGGGATGGTGGTCTATTCTTCGCTGACCAATAAATATTTGATAAGGGTATTAGGTGGATGGTAAAAAAACGGATGCTGTCTGGCTCGCGTAAGACCTGTCGACCCCTTGTGCACAAAGTTTTAACTCGCTCACGTCTCTTTGAGGTTCTCGATGACGCGTCAGATTTTCCTGCTACCGCCGTGCTTGCATCTGCGGGGTATGGAAAAACGACACTCGCTTCTAGTTATGTAGAATCGAAGCAAGTTTTGTCTATCTGGTATTGTGTGGATGGGGGTGATACCGACCTGGCTAGTTTCTTCGTTAATTTTACGCTTGCGGTACAGCAGGCCACACCAGAACGAGGTAACGTTATACCTCTTTATCAGGCTGAAAATGCACTCAATATTAAGGCCTTCGCGCGGCGCTATTTTGAGGCGGTGTATCAGCGACTAGGTCAGTCCTTCTACCTGGTGTTTGATGATATCCACGAATGTCCCTCCCAGCAGTGGGCCGATGTGATAGCGATGGCGGTTGAAGGCGTGCCCTTTAATGGGCGGATTTTCATCATGGGTCGGCATGCGTTACCTGCCGAGTTTTCTCGTTTGCATCTCAATCAGCTAATCTACACGCTGCGAGAAAAGGATCTTTATTTTAATAATGATGAACTCACTCAGCTCGCACCAATGCACAACATCGATACACTGACTCAGGCACAATGCGATAAGCTTCAGGATATGATGGCTGGCTGGGTCGCAGGATTGACTTTAATGCTTGCTCGTAGTGATAAAATCGACAATTCATCCATGCAGGCCTTTGATGCCCGTGAAGACCTGCTGAATTATTTTAAGAACGAAGTTCTCAGGCACATTGATGAGCAAACGCGAGCAATTTTATATCGTACCTGCTATTTGCCTGATCTTTCTATCGAGTCTGCAACGACACTAACACAGAACCTTCAGGTCGCCAGCATACTGAAAAACCTCCACGATCAGCGCTATTTTATTTATCGAATTACTGATGCAGAGGTTATCTATCGCTATCATCCGCTATTTCGAACACTCCTGATGGCACAAAGCAAGGAAGTTTTAAGTGAACAAAGCCTGCAGCAAGTCCTGGATACTTCAATCGATTTGTTAGAGAAGAGCGGTGACCTGGAAGCTGCTGTTACGTTATTAATTAAAATTGATAACATGGCACGCCTTGCTCAATTTATCATTATGCGTGCGAAAGAATTACTGACAGGCAACCGTATGCAGACGCTTATGAAATGCCTGCAACATATTCCTGCACAAACCATTGAGGCATCTGGCTGGTTATTGTATTGGCGCGGGATGTGTACCGTTCCTATGCGGCCGCGAATGGCGCGCCAGGATTTTTCTGCCGCCTTCGATTTTTTTAGCTCAAATTCAGACGTCACCGGTCAATGTCTATCCATTGTGGGTATTATTGATAGCTACCTGTTTGAGCGAGATGAGTTTGTTAGTCTGGATCCATGGATCACCCAGGTAGACCAACTGCGAACAGTATTCGACCAGAAAGCGACGACACCGGCCTTACATGTACTAACCTTAAAAATGTTTTCAGCCTTACTGCATCGCGCGCCCGGCCATCAGGATTTTGATTTGTGGCTTGGGCGTATCGAGAAAATATCAATGACTGAATTGCCCCCCGGTTTGCGCATCACAAGGCAAATCTCGCTAATTTTGCATGGTATCTGGCACGGTGATTTTCAGCGCGCGACGATGCATCACAGCGTTCTGGAAAAACAGCTTAAAAATAGCCCAGAACATGTACCAACCATTTTATGGTACACCATTCATTGCTGTTTTTTATGGGCAACAGGTGAGGCACAGCAATCTTTAACAGTGGCGAAGGAGGGGCTGGCGCGTGTTAAAGAATATAATCTACCGCTATTGAACATCGGCCTGCTTACTCATGGAGCAGCAGCTGCCTTGATGGCACATAATAATGCAGAGGCAAAGAAATTACTGGAGGCGGCGACGCCTGTTACCAACGAAGCGGGTCATACTCATCTGGTACTTTATCACATACTCTACACCGTTTATTCCTGCCGTAATAACGATAATGAAGCGGTACACTACCATGGAAAGGAGGCGCTCAATTCTGCAATAGCATCGGGTTTACCCTTTTTTCAAAGTTCGGCTCATCTTGCCTGTGCGCAAATCTATATGCTTGATGGTAACATCGAAAAAACCGTGCATCATGTGAATGCCTCTGAAGCTATTGTGACTAAAATGAATAGTCACTTTCATCAATTTTCACATCTACTTTTAGCGGCTATTTTCGACTGGTCTCTTGGTCAGCAGGATACCGCACTGGGACTTTTAAAGGACGCTCTAGTATTGGCCAGGCAGTACCACTTGTTGCCCGGGTTGTGGGTTTGTGAAGATGAATTAGCCCAGATTTTAGCGCAGGCTTTGCGGCATGACATTGAAACGACAGTCGCGCAAAAAATTATTCGTCAACGCCAATTGATGCCTGAATATCCGCCTTATGATATAAAAGAGTGGCCATGGCCTGTTTGCATCTATACATTGGGGCGTTTTGAAATTCATATTGATGGTAAACGATTAGAATCGCCAGCTCGTAGTCGTCCTAAGCTTTTTGCGTTGTTAAAAACCTTAATCGCTTTTGGTGGAACTCTGGTACGAGAAGAGCGCATTAGTGAAGCCGTCTGGCCCGATGCCGATGGTGATGCGGCACATCAATTGTTCGATACGACGCTTTTTCGATTGAGAAAAGTACTCGGACTACACCAGGCATTAATCAACCGTGACGGACGGTTGTCACTCAATAAAAAACTTTGTTGGCTGGATGTTTGGGCACTGAATGCAGAAGTGGATGCGTTAGGTGATGCTATAAAAGCTGATTATCCAGCTGATGATCTGATAATGAAATATGAAGAGAATCTTTGTCGGATTTATCGAGGTGATTTTCTTCCGGCTGACGAATCTTTGCCTGTGTTTATACCGCCGCGACAGAAAATTCATTTAAGCTTAATACGAGCCCTGTACCTGATTTTGGACTATTGGTTTCATCATAATCGAACTAAAGAGCTGGAGCTGTCACTAAAGAGGGTTAATGAAAGGTTTCCTGCTGAGGAGAAACCTTATCTTATGTTGATGGGGTTGTATCGCTCTCAAAAACGTTTTTCTGAGGCTGTGAATACGTACCGGCTTTGTGAGCAGGTGATGCAGCGTGATTACAATATGGTGCCATCTTACGAAATGAAATCTGAATACAATTTAGCGTGTAATCACCATTAGAATTGACGGTTCGATCTCGATGGCAAGAAATGAAAGGCCAGATTCTAGATGAAGAGGCTGGTTTGAGTATGCCCACGGAGCATTGATGATTCTTGTTTTTCTATTGAGTTATTATATTGTTTTTTAATTTATTATATATAACAATATGTTAGGGTTTATTTTTACAGTAAATTATTAGGTTTTTTGTTTGTGGCTTTTTTTAGGTGGTGCCTGACAAGCAGAGATAAATGCATGAGCGGCATTAGAGAGAGTGCGTTTGGGGTGGTGTGCGATACCGAGGACTCGATGTGCAGTAAAATAGCCGTGATAGGGGTGCAAGCTGTTATCAATTAATGTTTCAGGTAATACGCTCCAGCCCTGGCCGATAGAAACTAGCATTTTAATGGTCTCCAGATAGTTGGTCTCTAGCCGTATGTTGAGCTGATGTTGCTGTGTATTGAAGTGATGGTCTATCAGCGCGCGAGTAAACGTGTCGTGAGAAGGCAAGATGGCTGGGTGATTGGCAAGCTGTTCAAAGGTGATCTGTTCGAGGGTGCGCAGTGGGTGGTCATGTGCTGTTACCAGTACCAGTGGGTCTTGCCAGATGGGTATCATGCTGAGTGGGCTGTTGCCGAATGGTGGCAGTGTGACCACTGCGAGTTCCAGTTCACCATGTTCAACTTCACGGCAGGCTGCTTCGGAATCCAGGAAGTGAAGATCTAACTGTGCTTCGGGGTGCTGACGGCTAAATGCCTTGAGTACTGTCGGCAGGCGGTGTAGTCCGACATGGTGACTGGTCCCAATACTCAGTGAGCCACTGACAGTGCCAGAGAGGTTATGAATAGCGCGGCGACTGTCTTCTACTTCCAGCAGGATTTTTTGTGCGTGCAGCAGTAGTGTGCTGCCTGCATTGGTCAGTTGGATAGAGCGACCAATACGATCAAAAAGACGTGTATTGAGCGAGCCTTCAAGCGCTGCTATGCGTTTGCTGATGGCCGGTTGCGTAATGTGTAGCTTTGTTGCAGCTGCGGAAAAAGAATGAAATTCTGCAACGCAGACAAAAGCCTTTAGGTCTGAGAGATTCATGGGTTCATTTTATCCATTCCTCTATGGAATGCAAATGATAAAAAAGATGAATTAGATTAATGGGTTTGATCCGCGTATATTGCCCTTAATTGAGCGCTATATGATTTTTCAGGCAGGTGCGATGAAAATGGTTTTAGGAGAAAATTATATGTCAAATAATACCTTATATGACAAATTATGGAATCAACATCAAGTTCGTGAAACGGCCGAAGGCGCCAGTGTTCTATATATAGATAGACATTTAGTGCACGAGGTGACTTCACCGCAGGCCTTTGAGGGGCTGCGCATGGCGAACCGTAAACCGTGGCGGGTCGATTCTGTACTGGCAACACCAGACCACAACGTGCCGACCACCGATCGCAGCAAAGGGATCGAAGAGACCGTGGCGCGCATTCAGGTCGAGACGCTGGATAACAATTGCGATGAATTTGGTCTGACCGAATATAAAATGGATGATCCGCGTCAGGGCATCGTCCATGTGGTTGGCCCAGAGTCAGGCGCAACCTTGCCGGGGATGACGGTGGTATGTGGCGATTCCCACACCTCAACTCACGGCGCATTGGGTGCACTGTCGTTTGGCATCGGTACCTCCGAGGTCGAACATGTGTTGGCGACGCAGTGCCTGATTCAGATGAAATCGAAAAACATGCTGGTGCAGGTCGACGGACAATTACGCGATGGTGTCTCGGCCAAAGATATGGCATTGGCGATTATCGGTGAGGTTGGTACTGCTGGCGGTACCGGATATGCCATTGAGTTTGGCGGCGAAGCGGTACAGGCATTGTCGGTTGAGGGGCGTATGACCTTGTGCAATATGACGATCGAAGCGGGTGCACGTGTCGGCATGGTCGCCGTTGATGAGAAGACGATCGAATATGTGCGCGGTCGTACCTATGCGCCGAAGCCTGAGCAGTGGGAGCAGGCGAAAGCGGCCTGGGCCGATTTGCACAGTGATGATGGTGCGGAGTTTGATCGTATCGTGAAAATGGACGGCGCGGCGATTGAACCGCAAGTCACCTGGGGTACCTCGCCGGAGATGGTATTGCCGGTCGGTGGCAGAGTGCCTCGTCCAGAAGATGAGGCAGACAGTGTGAAACGTGGCAATATTGAGCGGGCGTTGGTCTATATGGGGCTGGAAGGTGGTCAGGCGATTACGGATATCAAGCTCGACAAGGTCTTTATCGGTTCCTGTACTAATTCACGTATAGAAGATCTGCGTGATGCAGCGGCGGTCATTAATGGTCGCCATGTGGCAGAGACGGTTAATCAGGCGTTGGTAGTACCAGGCTCTGGTCTGGTGAAACGTCAGGCCGAAGCGGAAGGGCTGGATAAGATCTTTACTGAGGCTGGTTTTGAGTGGCGTGAGCCGGGCTGTTCTATGTGTCTGGCGATGAATGCGGATCGATTGGGTGATGGCGAACACTGCGCATCGACCTCGAACCGTAATTTCGAAGGAAGACAGGGACAGGGCGGGCGTACTCATCTGGTGAGCCCGGCGATGGCAGCAGTGGCGGCGATAGCGGGTCACTTTGTTGATGTCGCACAATATATAGAAGCTCAAGCGGAAGGGGCAGAGTAATGGATGCATTTACAACATTAGATGGTTTAGTGGTGCCGTTGGATCGTGCCAATGTCGATACTGATGCAATCATCCCGAAGCAGTTTTTAAAGTCGGTTAAACGCAGTGGCTTTGGGCCGAATCTGTTTGATGAGTGGCGTTATTTAGACGTGGGTGAGCCGGATCAGGAAAACAGCGGTCGTCCGCTGAACACAGATTTTGTTCTGAACCAGCCACGTTATAGCAGCGCGCAGATTTTGATCGCACGGGATAACTTTGGATGCGGTTCATCACGTGAACATGCGGTGTGGGCGTTGCTCGATTACGGTATTCGTGTAGTGATTGCACCGAGTTTTGCAGATATCTTTTATAACAACTGTTTCAAAAATGGTGTACTGCCGTTTGCACTGAGTGTGGATGAAGTGGATCGTCTCTTTAAAGAAACCGAAGCCAATGAAGGTTACGGTGTGCCCCCTGGGTATCGTTTGCAGGTTGATTTGGCAGCACAACATGTTACCTTGCCGAGTGGTGAGAGGATGAACTTCGAGATCGACAACTTTCGTAAAGAGTGCCTGTTGCAGGGACTCGACGAGATTGCCCTCAGTCTGCAACATGCCGATGCCGTGCGTGAGTATGAGGCGAAACGTAAGCAAGATGCACCGTGGTTGTTTGGTGCATAGCGTTTGTACCCAGATTAAAAGAATTAATAGCGATAGCGTGGAAAAAATGACAAAAAAAATACTGGTTTTACCTGGTGACGGCATCGGCCCAGAAATTGTGGCCGAGGCGGTGAAGGTGTTGCAAGCACTGCAAACAAATCACGGTCTTGAGATTGAACTCGATCATGGTCTGGTGGGCGGCGCTGCTTATGATGCGGCAGGCTCTCCGTTACCGGACGAAACGCTTGATAAAGCGAAGGTTTGTGATGCGATTCTATTGGGTGCTGTCGGCGGTCATAAATGGGAGTCACTCGATATTGCGGTACGCCCGGAAAAGGGGTTGCTGGGTTTGCGTGCTAATCTGGAGCTGTTTTCAAATCTACGCCCTGCGATTCTCTATCCACAGCTGGCGGATGCATCGACACTGAAGCCTGAAGTGGTTTCAGGGCTTGATATCATGATTGTGCGTGAACTGACCGGCGGCATCTATTTTGGGCAACCTCGTGGCATTCGCACGTTGGAGAATGGCGAGAAACAAGGTTTTAATACGCTGATCTATAAAGAGTCCGAGATTGAGCGCATCGGCCGTTCTGCCTTTGAGATTGCGATGAAGCGTGACAAACGGGTCTGTTCGGTCGATAAGGCGAACGTACTGGAATGTACCGAACTGTGGCGTGAGGTGATGATTCGAGTGGCGAAGGATTACCCAGACGTTGAACTGAGCCATATGTATGTCGATAACGCTGCAATGCAACTGGTGCGTGCACCGAAGCAGTTTGATGTGATGGTGACCACCAATATGTTTGGCGACATTTTGTCTGATTGTGCCGCGATGCTGACCGGTTCGATCGGCATGTTGCCATCAGCGTCACTCGATGCAAACGGTAAAGGGATGTATGAGCCAATCCATGGATCAGCCCCAGACATTGCCGGACAGGGGATTGCGAATCCGATTGCGACGATTCTGTCGGTGGCGATGTTGTTACGTTATTCGTTTAACCAGGTGGCAATGGCGGACCAGATTGAAGCGGCCATTAATACCGTACTGGATGATGGGCTGCGTACCGTGGATATCTATACCGAAGGTTCGCGCAAGGTTTCTACTAGTGAAATGGGGAATGCGGTTATTACGGCACTGAATTAGTATTCAGTCACGAGACAACACGATATATTGAAGAGACAAGCGTAAGGAAAACAGTGATGAGTAAAAAATATAATATTGCCGTAGTCGGTGCAACGGGCGCGGTGGGTGAAGCCATCATCGAAATTTTGGCGGAACGTAACTTTCCGGTTGATACCCTGTATCCGCTGGCGAGTAGCCGTTCAGCAGGCAAGCGTGTCGAATTTCATGGTAAGCATATCAGGGTAGAAGACCTGGATGCCTTTGATTTCTCAAAGGTACAGATAGCGCTATTTTCTGCAGGTGGGGATATTTCGGCGAAATATGCGCCGATTGCAGGTGCTGCTGGTTGTGTGGTGATCGATAACACCTCACATTTTCGTTATGACGATGACATCCCATTGGTCGTGCCAGAAGTTAATCCTGAAGCCGTGGCGGATTACAAAAATCGCAATATTATCGCCAATCCAAATTGTTCGACTATCCAGATGTTGGTGGCGCTAAAGCCCATCTATGATCTGGTTGGGATTGAGCGCATCAATGTAGCGACTTATCAGGCGGTTTCTGGCAGCGGCAAACCGGCGATTGAAGAGCTTGCAGGGCAGACTGCCGCACTGCTCAGTGGCAAAGAGATTGAAACAAAGGTCTACCCCAAACAGATCGCCTTTAATGTATTACCTCAAATTGATGTATTCATGGAAAATGGATACACCAAAGAAGAGATGAAGATGGTATGGGAAACTAAAAAAATCTTTGCTGATGACGATATCAACGTTAACCCAACGGCAGTCAGAGTCCCTGTGTTTTATGGTCATTCTGAGGCGGTGCATATCGAGACCAGAAAAAAGATTTCTGTTGATGATGCCACTGCCGCGCTACAGGATGCAGCAGGTGTTGTGGTGTTGGATGAGCGTGAAAATGGTGGTTATCCTACAGCAGTAACAGAATCAGTGGGTACAGATCCTGTTTATGTTGGCAGAATTCGTGAAGACATCTCACATCCTCGTGGGCTAAATTTATGGGTAGTGGCCGACAATGTTAGAAAGGGTGCTGCACTTAACAGTGTGCAAATTGCGGAAATTTTAATAAAAAATTATATAAATTAGTGAGTTTCTGAAAAAACTGCCGTTAACAATCTTGCAACCATTGGATTCTTAAGGCGCTGAGATGATGTTTAGACGAAAAGGAGAAGAGATGTTACCTGGACTGATGAAGGATATGGCAAAAATATTAGCCATGCTTCTATTGTTATTGCCGGTTAATAGTTTTTCGCTCGGTCTAGGAGAGATCAACTTACACTCAGCACTTAATCAGCCACTGGATGCTGAAATTGGATTGTTATCGGTAGGCAGTACAGCAATTGAAGAAATTGTTGTTAAGCTAGCATCTAAACAGGCCTTTGATAAGGCGGGTCTTGAGCGCCCATTTTTTCTAACAAAACTTAAATTTACAGTTGCAAAGCGTGTTAATGGGGGTGTCTACCTTAAAATCACGTCACATGAACCCGTAAAAGAGCCATTTCTTGATTTTATTATAGAAGCAAACTGGCCAAGTGGCCGCGTGTTGCGTGAATACACGCTGTTACTGGATCCGCCGGTACTGGTTGATGAGCGACCCGCTGCACTTGATATTCCATTATTTGAATCAGAACTGCCGGTAGATGGCAATTTGTCAACTCAGGATGCACCGGTGGTAGTACCGAATACATCGTCCGTTGGCCAGGTGTCTCGGTTTACGCCAAGAAGTAGTACTATTTCGAGGTCTGCTAACGGCGAAATTACATACGGCCCTGTCAAAAGAACAGACACCTTGTGGAAGATCTCGTCTGAGATGAGACCGGATAGAAGCGTTACCGTTCAGCAGGTCATGATCGCGCTACTTAATGAAAATCCAGATGCATTCGAAAATCAAAACATTAATGATTTGAAGGCTGGGTACTTCCTGCGCATTTCTGATCCGGCTACTATTGCTGCTGTTTCTGCAGTTGAGGCCGAACGTATTGCTAAGCTTCAATATGATCAGTGGGTCGATGCAAAGCATAGTAGCGCACTGGCAGCAGGGCAACGTCCGTTAGGTGTTAAGCGAAATGGTTCAGGTAGTGGCGCTGTTGGTGACAAAGCAATTTCAAGATTAAAGTTAGTTGCCCCAGATGACAGTGTTTCTCAATCGGGCTCAGGCAGTAAACTCGGGGCTAGTGACGGTGATGTGAGACAGGAGCTGGCATTTGCACTGGAATCTGCTGACGTGAGTCGCCAGGAAAATGAAGAGCTGCGAAAACGCCTTTCAGCATTAGAAGAGCAATTGTCTTCAATGCAGCGTTTGATTACCCTTAAAGGCGATACCCTATCTGCGATGCAGCTGAGTCCTGAGATAGTCGCGGCTGCTGAATCAGCAGCAAATGATAGTGTCATGTTGCCTGATGAGGCTGAGTTATCAATTGAGATGGGTGACGCCCTGCAGGGCGATACCCTTCAGAATGAAGTGGCAGCAACAGCAACAGCGGAGCCGAAGACAGTGCCTCCACCTGTGGTTATTCCTCCACCAACTGCTGAGTTAACCATTGTTGATGAAGTTCTATCGGTTGTTGATAGTGTATTAAATGGTGTGGGATCAATTCTCAATATTGACCCTCTTCTTGCGTTAGGCGGGCTTGCCCTTGTTGGCTTAGTGGTTGGGGCTTTGGTTATCCGTCGTCGTAAAATGGCTGCATTTGAAGAAGAGATGTCTGGGGTTGATGATTATACTGCGCCATTGGGTAGTGAGACTGCTGCTGTTGATGAAAATGTGAGTGATGAAGCTGTTGAATCTGTATTGAATGATGTTATTCCAGATTATTCAAATTCAGGTGGTATGGATGTAAATGATGATGATGAAATTGATGCAATCGCTGAAGCCGATGTATACCTTGCATACCGTCGATTCGACAAGGCAGAAGAGCTGTTAAGTGAAGCAGTACATAACGAGCCGGGGCGTCATGATATCCAGGTTAAATTGTTAGAAGTTTATGCCGCGAGTGATAAAAAAGATGCGTTTATTGAACAGGCAGAAAGTCTGCGCGCCTCACTAGGGAGTACAGATAACGACACCTGGAAGAACGTGGCTGTTATGGGCAAGAAGATCGCTCCAACCAGCATGCTCTTTAATGATGAAGTTGATGCGGTGATGGATAGCTCGGGTGTTAGTGATGAGCTTGGTATTGACCTGCCTGATCTGGGTGGTGATCTGGATTTTGATGAGCTTGACCTGTCTGACAGTGATGCTTCTATTGATGTGGAGCCTGTTAGTGAAAGTGAAAACCCCTTCTCTGATGTTAGTAGTGATGAATTAGATGATCTAGGTGGAATTGATGAGGATAAATTAAGCGATACCTTTGATTTTGATGCATTGGATGACCTGGACGAGTTAGAGGCTAGCCTTGATTCTGCGATGGATATGGTGACTGATGATGACGATTTGCAGAAAAAAGAAGCAAACACCTTAAGTAATAATGCTGTTAGCAATGTTGCTGAAGAAGCACTTGATAATGAGTTGTCGATGGATTCAGTGGCGAAGGTGGATGATGCCCTGGGTTTGTCTGAGATGTCAGATGAACTCTCATTTGAAACAGATAATATTGGTGAAGCAGGTTCTGATGAGACAGTTAGTGATGATGTGCTCGAATTTACTGGCGAAGAATCATCACCCGATGAGCCTGCTGAGCTTGAATTACTCGAAAGTGAAGGTGTTGCGCTGACTGATGATTTAACGGGCGAAGATCCAGTCGCTGAGAGCAGTGCCCCATTATTAAATGATGAACTGGAATTTGAAGCGGGACTGGCGCCATCGGATGAGCCCATCAGTGATGAGTTGGCGCTTAATGATGAACCATCTCTGGAGCTGGATCTTGATACGGCAGCGAATAAAGTGGATGAGGCGGAGTCAATAGTTGACTCTGTTACTAATGCTGAGAATGATGTAGAAAATGATCTCTTTACAGGTCTGGGTGAGATTGGTTCAGACGCATCAACAAGTGATGAAGAGTGGCTTTCCGATTTCAGTGATGAAATCTCCTCGCTTGATGATGATCTTGGTGAGCTTGATGATAGCGAACTGTTTTCAGCTGAGGATGAGGTTGGTACCAAATTAGACCTTGCTCGAGCCTATATTGATATGGGTGATAATGAGAGTGCTAAAGGTATCCTTGATGAGGTCGTCACTGATGGTAATGATGATCAGAAAAAAGATGCTAATGAATTAATCGAGCGACTCGCGTAAACTATACCCAAAGCGTTTGAGATTTAGGTGTTAAGTGTGTGTCATATTCATTCCATGGCAAGGCGAAATGACGCGTAATAGCGGGACTATTGCAAGGAATTTCAACGCAGTCATGGGATGAATAGGGCGTGCAATTAGACCTTAATTTCAAACGCTTTGGGTATAGACATAGTTTATGTTGTAATACTACTCGTCATTGGTGTTTGATTTGAGATTATGGTGAAACTCCATCCGGTTATTTTGATTGTCAGTTTTCTGGTTTTTGTGGCGATGCTCGCATTTCCAACGCCATCTGCTCTGTTTATCTCCGCGCTATTATTGATACTGTTCTACCTTCGTGATGGTGGTGCCCACGTGCATCCTGCCCTGGTGATGCTACGCCGAATGCGTTGGTTTCTACTCTCGATTTTGTTGATCTTTTGCTGGCTAACGCCAGGAACACCCGTTATACAGTGGCCTGTATTGAGTGCGTGGCTGCCAACAAACGAAGGGTTATCAAGTGGTTTACTGCGAGTCGTAGCGCTGATATTGGTGATTGCGAGTGTTAACTTGTTATTACGATCACTTTCTCGGCAAGAACTATTGACTGCAATTTATTTTTTAGCACGACCATTACAGCTGGTTGGGGTGAAGGCGGAGAAGGTGGCATTGCGGATGATGCTGGTATTTGATGCGATGGGTGAAGTGCAGCAAATCGTCACTCAGTATATTCCTGAAAAAGACCATGTACCTCGACATTTAGATCGCATGGGGTTACTTGCATCTGGTGTGTTGAGTGCTGTCATCGAGCGGGCAGGACAAGCTTCTCAAGAAGAGGTTGTTGTTTTACCCGTGCTGGAGAGACCGCCTCTATTGCAATGGTGCTTGCCAATATTGTTGTGGGGGTTCTTTTATATCAGTGAGCTAATCTGGATATAGTGACTGATTAGAGTGGCTTGATGATGACGGCTGAAAGTGACGGCAGGGTGATCAAGAGCGAGAACGGTTGTTTCATCCAGGGGATATCATCAGCAGGGATTCGATTTAGATTGAGTTGATCTTCGCCGCCAAAATCGAGTGAATCAGAGTTAAAAACTTCTCTGTAGTCCCTGCTTTCCGCGATACCAATCCGGTATGTATTTCTAGTGGTAGCAGAAAAATTAAGCACCACAATGACACTGCAATCTTCGGCATTGCGCTGGAAAATAATTAGTGACTGGCTGGAATCATGGCGTTCAATCCATTCAAACCCCTGATCATCAAAGTCGTAGTAATGCAGTGCTGGAATACTGCGATAGAGTGCGTTGAGCTTGCTCACCATATGGGATAAACCATTATGCAGTGTGTCATCAGAAAGTTCCCATGGCAGTTTCTCTTCAGGATGCCATTCTAAATTAGAGGCTAACTCATTGCCCATGAAGAACAGTTTTTTTCCGGGATGTGTAAACATGTAGCTATAGAGGAGGCGTAAATTTGCAAAACGTTGAGGCCTGTTCCCTGGCATCTGATGGAGTAATGGCACATCATGTTGGGCTGAAAAAGGAAGCATGAAATTTTCACTAAAAGCATAGTTCTGGCTGAAAGTGAGCGTTTCATGATGATCCGGCCGTAGCGTTGTGTCATGCGCGAGATATCTGAGGGTGTCGTGATACCACCCTATGTTCCATTTCATGCTGAACCCCAATCCACCTAAAGCGGTTGGTGTTGTGACCATTGGCCAGACGGTCTTCTCTTCAGCCAGCATTAAAACGCCAGGGTGATGTTGGTATGCAAGGTTATTAATTTCCCGCAACAGTGATAACGCATCGTTATTTTGTTGCTCGTTCTGGTAGATCATTGCGGTTGATGTACGTAGCTTAAGGCCGTCGATATGAAAATCGTTGAGCCAGAAAAGGGCGCTTGATATTAGAAAGCTCCGCACCCCATTTTTACTGTAATCAAAGGTATTAGGGTGACCAGACTGCTCGTATAACGGTTCACCATCATAGCGGTGAAGGGTGTTGCGGCTGGTCGGGATATGATCGATATGCCAACTAAGGATGATGCCGATGCGCTGTTGATGGCAGTAATCGATAAAGTACCTGAAATCATCGGGGGTTCCCAGGTGACCATCGGGAGCGAAAAAGCCGCAGCCAGGCTGTACTAGTGATTCTGAAAATAATTGGACATGGGTAAAACCAAGGTCACGTACGTATGTGACAAGTTGTTTGGCCAGGGCTTGATAGTTGAGTGATGCGCTATCATGGCCGTGTTTCCATGAACCAAGATCGACTTCATAGATCGATAGTGGTTTGTGTTGCCAGTCATGAATTGTGCGGCTGGCGATCCAATGCTGGTCTTGCCACTGATATTCATTACGGCTAGTCACCACTGCATTTTTATCGCTGTCGGGGGTAAATTGCTGAGCATAGGGATCTGTTTTTAACTGTGCCTTGCCGTTGTGATGGTTTCTTATTTCAAACTGATATTGGTCGCGTTTAGTCAGGCCGGGAATGAAAATCTCCCAGATACCTGATGCCCCAAGCGTTCTCATGGCATGGCAACGATTATCCCAGTGGTTGAATGGGCCGACGACACTGACGCGTTCTGCATTGGGGGCCCAGGTGGCGAATAGTACCCCATCAATATGATCGATGGTGGTAGCGTGTGCGCCTAATATATCACCAGCATTAAGCAGTTTTCCTTTGATAAAAAGTGCGAGTTCAGTTTGTGCTATCTGTTCCTGAAAGCTATAGGCATCAAAGTGTTGATATGTGATGCCATCACTGTCTATCCATTCGATGATGTAGTGTTCTGGGATTGTTGTATCGGTACTCGTTAGCTCAAAAATGACATTGTCACCGAGACGCTCGAATGCCAGCCGAGGTTCGACTAGCGAGGCGTTAATCGCATGGGGCAGGATGGTACGAATGACGGTTTTTTGCAGGCCGTTCTGTTGACTAACGTGCCGACCAAGGTAGACAAAAGGGTTGTGATGACCTGCCTGCAGTATCTTGCGGGCAACAGGAGATAAAGCAGGTTGGCGACTGTTTTCCTTTGACGAATCCATCCCACTGCCTCGCATTGGTCGTTTTCTCGTGTTGGAAAAGTGCTCTGTCATTCGCACATTTTTACTATAGCATATTGACCGAAATGAGCATTTCTTACCCCATACTTTTCATAGGAGTGGTTTAGGTCCGAGCCGAATCGAGAAGGTGCGGCAGCGGGTATCATCGCCGTAGAGCCATTTGAGGGAGTTGTGTTGAGTGCGACGAGAGAACGAAGTGATACGATGTTGTGCGAAAACGCAACGTACGCAGGTCGGGGCAAAAATAATTAGTTGTCGCGTTAGTGAGTGAATTTTTGGCATGGACGCCAAATAATTTTTAACGAAGTAGCGACACAATCGTGTTGTTGCTCGCCTGTATCGTGCAAAAATCTCAAAATATATGTGAATATTAACGTGATAGATGAAATTTTCTGGAGTACTCTTGGCAGAAGCGAATCATAAGCTGTTTGTGGGAGCAATAACACTGCCATGGAGGGTAGCAACTATTTTATTTTAATGAGGGTGCTCGAATGTTCGGCGCGGGGTGTAATAGTCATCATCATAAAGCGCTAGTGCTATGGTTTATTTTGATGGCATGTTTTTGCATGCCGGGATTTTCTGCTGGGGTTTATGCACAGGAAAGCAGTGCTGAATCCGTTTCTGCACAGACCATCACCTCTTATGTATCCCGTGCAGCGCTGGCGAAACAGCAAGGTCAATGGTTACTGGCAGCACAGGCACTGGCGGATGCGGCACGACTCACATTAAAAAATGGCCAGTGGGGTAAAGCAAAAGAGCTGGCTTACCAGGCATTGTCTATTCCTCATGATGGCCTGACACCACATGAAACCGCTTATTTATTGATCAATCTCGGCCGCACGCTGGCGCAGATAGATGAACAACTTAACGACTCCAGCCACAGCTTACGTTTACAGGCCTTCTACCTGTTTAACAAGGCCACAAAAATGGCCACTCGGGCTAATGATATTAAAACGCTCTCTTACGCGCTGGGTTATACCGGCGAGCTTTTTGAAACCGAGAAACGCTACCCGGAAGCCCTGACCTTCACCCGTAGGGCCATTTTCCATGCGCAACAGGCCGATGCCATGCAGTCGATGTTTCTGTGGCAGTGGCAAAGAGGCCGGCTGCTGGCGGCATCCGGTCAGCGCAGTGTGGCGGTGGATGCCTATCGGCAGGCCATTAAGCTATTGCCCCGTTTTTCTTTATCATCAATGGGTGAAATTTCCACCGGGCAACTCTATTTGCAACTGGTCGATCTGTTGTTAAAAGAGGCACAGCAGAGTCGGGACAATATAACAAAGGCCACGCTGTTACGTTCTGTGCGAGATTTGGTGGAGCAGATGAAAGCCGCAGAGTTACGCGACTATTTTCAGGATGAATGTGTCGATAAGTTGCAGGCAAAGGTCAAAGATGTCAGTAAAGTATCCGCCACCGCCGTCGTGATTTACCCAATAATGCTTGAAGATCGACTGGAGCTGCTGCTGGATTTCCCCAATGGTGAGATGAAACGTTACAGTGTCCCAGTTGACAACAATACACTTTCTGCTGAAATCCACCGCTTTCGCCGCCTGCTGGAGAAGCGCACCACGAACCAGTATCGCCCGCACGGAGAACAGCTATATGAGTGGTTGATCGCCCCGTTTGAAGATGAGCTGGCATCTTTAAATATTGATACCCTGGTATTCGTTCCAGATGGTGCGTTACGCACTATTCCGGTCGCAGCACTTTATGATGGTGAGCAGTTTTTAATCGAAAAATATGCTATCGCAACCACGCCGGGGGTGAAGCTGACTGACCCAGCACCACTGGATCGTCGCCAGATTAAGCCACTCTATGTCGGGTTAAGCCAATCTGTACAGGGGTTTTCCGCGCTTGAGTCTGTCCCTGAAGAGCTAAAGGGCATCAATGATCTATATGACGGCAAGCTGTTGCTGGATGAAGACTTTACCCAAACTCAATTCAGAAACGCACTGGCGGACAGGCAACTCAATGTGCTGCATATCGCCACACATGGAAAGTTTTCGGGTGATGCAGATAGCAGTTTCATCCTGACTTATGACGGCCGTTTGAGCATGAATCAGCTGGCAAAACAGATCGGGATGTTCAAGTTCAGAGAACAACCTCTGGAACTGCTGGTGCTGAGTGCCTGCGAAACGGCTCAGGGTGATGAGCGCGCAGCACTGGGGTTATCGGGCATGGCGATAAAAGCAGGTGCGCGCAGTGTGGTGGGTACGTTATGGAAAGTGGATGATATTGCGGCATCACAACTGATCCGTGATTTTTACCGCCAGCTGCAAGACCCGCAAGCATCGCGCGCCGTGGCGATGCAGCGCGCCCAGCAGGCGATGTTAAACGATATACGTTTCCGCCACCCGGGTTACTGGTCCGCCTATCTGCTCATTAATGGCTGGTTATAAGATGATGCAGATGGTCAAAATAATCCATTCAAAACCCATCGCGGCCACCAGTATCGCGCTGTTTATATTGGGCGTGGTGGTGGGTATACGCCAGCTCGGCCTGTTACAGGAACTGGAGCTTGCGCTGTATGATTTTCACCTAAAATCTAACACCATGGCGAGTGTTAGCGGCTCGCCCGTGCTGCTGATCAAGGTTTATGAAGCGGATATCCGGCGGCTGGGTTACCCCATTGGTGATGACTCGCTGGCCCGGGCGCTGCATCTGCTGGATGAATTCGGCGCGCGCGCGATCGGCGTCGATCTCTATCGTGATTTCCCGACTCAGGGGCATCAAGCGTTGCGCGCCGCTGTTAACCGCATTCCGCAGGTGGTGATGATTGAGAAGCGCCTCGGTGAAGCGGTGCCTCGACCCAGTTTTATAGAAGAGGCTAACCAGGTCGGTTTTTCTGATCTGAAACAGGACAGCGGCGGGGTGATCCGTCGAGGTCTATTGATGGTATGGGATGACGATGGCCAGCCTTATTTCTCGCTGGCGTTGCAACTGGCGCTTCAATATCTACAACATTTCAACATTACGCTCACGGCAGACCCCGCTGACAAATCACACATCAGGCTTGCCGAGACAACCATACCGCGTTTTAACGGCAATGATGGCGGTTATCAACATGCCGATGAGGGTGGCTACCAGATGTTGCTGGATTATAAGCAGGGCACCACGCCCTTCTCTTCATACTCTCTGTCTCAACTGCTGAATGGTGAATTAAGTGCCGCACAAATTCGCGGGCGGGTGGTTCTTCTGGGCATGACGGCCGCCAGCGTGATTGATCGGCATGAGTCGCCATTGAGTACCGGCCTGGGCGCAGCCCACTCCCGTTATGGCCTTGAAATCCAGGCCCATATTGTGGATCAACTAATCAGAGTGGCGTTACACCACGATGCGCCACTGGCAACACTGACGGAAGCCGTGGAGATTTTCTGGATCGCACTGGCCGCTATTTTAGGCGCCGTACTGGGGGTCTGGATCCAGCGGCCGTGGCTGCTCATCGTCTTGATAACGGCAGGGGTTGCGCTGTTATGGGCACTAGCGCAATATCTGTTTTTCAGGGGACTCTGGTTTCCCGCACCGCCCGTCGCGCTTGCCTATATTGGCACCCTGGCGCTGGCCACTCTCTATTGCGCGCAGCGTGAACATGCCGAGCGTGAACTGATCATGCGTCTGTTTGGTAAATTTGTTGCACCTGAAGTGGCAACCATGCTGTGGCAACAACGTGAACAGTTTATGGCAGAGGGCAGACCACGTCCGCAGCGCCTCACGGTGACCGTGATGATTATTGACCTGCAAGGTTATACCTCACCCATCGAGAGTATGGACCCCGCCGAGGCAATGGAGTGGATTAATCGCTACCTGGACGCCATGACCTGCATTGCAGCAGAACATGGCGGCATTGTGGATGATTATGCAGGGGATGGCATCAAAGTGAATTTCGGGGTGCCCATTGCCAGAGAAAGCGAGCCAGAAATCAGAGAAGATGCACGCCAGGCGGTGAACTGCGCGCTGGCAATGGGTGCTGCGCTCGGCCATCTTAATGATGCACTGAGCAGCGATAATCTACCGACCTGCCGCCTGCGGATTGGCATCTGCTGCGGCGTAGCGATTGCCGGCAACCTGGGCAGTGCCCAGCGGATGAAATACACCACCGTGGGCGATGTAATCAATACCGCGGCTCGTCTGGAAAATTTTGATAAAGAGGCCTTTAAAAGCGACCAGACACACAATTTTCGTATTTTGGTAGATGAAAAGGTACATCACTATTTGCAACCCGCATACCACACGACCTCGCTGGGGCGATGTCATCTGCGCGGTAAAAAAAGGGCAATCACAGTTTATCGCATTTGGGATAAACAGAGTGACGTTGTTGAAGCACATAAGGAGACCATGAAATGAAATCTTTAATTAATGTCACCGTGCTGATGGTGGCTCTCTTATTGCCACTGCACAGCCACGCAGCCGATGAGCACCAGGTGCCCGCCAAAGAGCAAGTTGGGGCAAAGCCATTACCAATGGCTTTAGTGCCATACGTGCCGCCTAAACCGATGAGACCCACCCCGAAAATTCGTATCAGCCAGGGCGGTACGCGGGGTTGTGGCGGGTTTCCGGTCGTCACACTGCTGGCCCCTGAACATGTGGGGCGAACCACACAGGCACAACCACAACTCTATTGGCATACCTCAGCCATGAGTCAAAAACCTGCGGTAGTGACGTTGAGCCACCATGCAGCAGTCGAGCCGCTGCTTGAGTGGCATCTGCCAGCGCCGATTGGTCCTGGCATTCATGTCATCGACATGGCACAACATGGCATTCATCTGCAAGTCGGTAAAACCTATGAATGGTCACTGCGAATCAACTGTGGCGCAGCGGGCGGGGCGGGTGACCTGGTGGTGAAATCATATATTGAACGGATTGCCACCAATGAAGCGACCAGGTTAATGGTGCAACGCGATGACCCGCTCACAGTAG
>UOFQ01000162.1_pt1 | contig 22621 bp, 24 predicted proteins | sample 1988961 | NCBI WGS metagenome assembly UOFQ01 (sample SAMEA4712195, study PRJEB27164) | hydrothermal vent metagenome | biome: marine basaltic hydrothermal vent biome; feature: marine hydrothermal vent; material: mineral | place: Pacific Ocean | collected 2011-06-14/2011-07-23 | depth 1719 m | reverse complement strand
ATACTTTATTGGGCTGGGCAGCGGCGAGCTGAACATAAACTACCACGCTATGCCTCGACAATTCTGGTGACTGGATTTGTCTTCCTGCTAATACTAGCCAATGTGCTTAACTACTATGTGAATCATCGCTTTGAGAGCGGCGGGTATATTGAATGCGATGATCCGGCAGAGATATCACGGGTATCTAAAGGTAAAAGCAGTATCTATCACCTTAATGGCTGCTGATAAAGATAGCCATAATATAAAAATATCCAGCACGCAAAAAAGAACAGCACTTGACCTTCGCACTTAATTTAAAATGGTCAAGAATCGCGTGGGATTCTGATGAGCTTTCTACAGCCCACGATGGCTGTGCGTACGGCGAAAGATGGTAGTCAGTGCGGTTTTATTTTTGACGCCTCTCAATGGGATAGTACAACCGCAGTGAATGGTTATAAGGCCTATGAAATGACATGCGATGAACGGATTGGTAAAGAGATTCAACTAAAATCAGTAATATACCCTGAAATTTTCGTACTTCCTTGAGTTTAATAAATGGCTTTCCCTCGCTACGATCCCCTAAGTCCGGCAGCCTCCAGGTTAAAACTCCATTCGCCCGCCCAGATCGATGGTAGAGCTGGTAATGGTGTCCTGGCCAGCGACAGTGGCAACACTAATGTAAGCAGACTTTCCTCGTGGAAATGTTGCCGACAGGGCTGCGCCAAATTTAAAGTAGTCGCGATCAGGGTTGTCAGTCGCAATACTAAATGCGCTGGTTGGGTCTTCTACAAAGCGGGCGATGATTAAGCGTCCATCATCTTTGAATTCATGCTCCCATTCGACGTATGCGCTGGGAACTAGTACCCCCCAGCGTTGACTGATCGCTTGCGAGGCGCGTACTGCCAACGCGGTTGCAAAGGACTTTGTATTCTGTTTTTCGATCGCAAGTGCGAGTCCACTACCGCCTGTTTCTCGATAGCCTTTGATATTTGCATTGATATAATCGACTCGCATGTAGGGGCTGATAAGTAGCTTGCCAATACGATAGTCGATGGTGGCGGTGGAGCTAAGGCCAAGTTGACTGCCGCTTGTATCCCCCTGGGTGGCGGTGTTAACACCAGAATAAATAATGGTACGACGAGTACTGAAGTCATTGCTGCCGTACGTTGCAATCCAGTCGACATAGGCATCTTCGCGTAGATAGTAGCTGCCATAGAATGAGGCGCTGTGTGCGGTTGAATCGAGATTACCGCCATTGGCATTGAAATCCGAGTCGGTTTTGGCGTAACCCAGTGCTCCGCCCAGCACGAGCTTGCTGTTATACCAGTAATCAAGGCCAGCGGTAATGCCCAGAGTCTCGAAATCAAAACCACTCTCTCGGCTAGTGCTATCTTTCTCACCAAAATTAATACGACCACTCACAAATAGACCGAGGCGACTATCTTTAATGAGCGAACTAAGGTCGCTGCCAAAGTCACTACTATCCGCCAGTAGACCTGCGGGCAGGCTGTCACCATTCATCGCAAGCATAATTCCTTTCATCGAAAACTGAGTCTTTGATGGGCCATTGCGTAACGAGGCCAGGCGTGTTTGAACATTGCTAAGCTGGGTGGTGGTTACCTTAACTGAATTGGTTCCCTGTGCGGTGACTTCATCGGGGGCTATCTGGCTGAGTGCAATACCTAACGCTGACTCGCTCAATGCCGAGAGGTTTTCGCACTGATTTATTACCGCCTCATGGGTGGCTGAAAAACAGAGTTGATTAAGACTTTCAGCGGTAGCACGTTGTGTGTCGTTAAAGGTTGTCTGGGTGAGTTCAGGTATTATTTCCTGTTCTCTAACGATTGTTATAACTGTTGCTGGTGGGGGCGAAGTACAGAGTTCACCACAAGACGCTCTGAACGTTATGGCGGTAGAGCCGATGGGTGGAATCCAGCTGAACAGGACTTCTTGAGGCTGATTTATATTTATTCCCCTGCAGAAGAAAGTATTTCCATCAATAGTGCAGTTTGATGAGGATGTGAATGCTGCTGAGATGTTGTTGTTAGATGCCCCAGTAATGATTATTTCGAAGAAAAGAGAAGCTCCTGGAGGAGTAGTGGCTTGGTAGTTAGTTGAGAGGGGCAGTGAATATGTCACTTGTTGGCCTGGTGGTAGATTATTGGCTGGTGATTGTTGAACGTTGTTTAGAAATAAGCTTAGGTGGCCAGAGGCATGGCTGTTAGCGGTGAAAACACTAGAGAGAATGGGGAATAGCACAAGCAGAAATTTAACTATTATTGCCCTGTTTTTGCTTATTTTCTTTATTGTATTCATAATGCATATTCTATTCTTGTTTTTAGTTGTGAGTCCACCCATTTTTAGATCGCGAGTTAGTGCTTTGGAGATGGTGGTTTTTAGTCGCCTGGTTACGGTTGTTAGATGAGCATTTTGTTCTGGCTTGGCAATTGAGTGCGGTGAGGTTATCTGGGTTGGAGTATAGTTGGTGGAAGAATGGTATTTGCCTAAGCGTTCTCCGGCATTCCGGCATACTTTGGGCCGGAATCCATACCTTAAATAGTCAGCGGTTAGGTACTGTTATCTAAAATTAATTTCGGTGAGATAAAATCATGAAAAAAATAGAAGATAAAACAGTTCTTATACCTGCAAAGCGGAAGCCCGCGTTCCAGCCAGAAGTGGATTCACCTGATGGTCAGAATGATCCTACTCGAATAGTTTCTTCGTGGGAACAGCGTCGTCCCAGAAATAAAGCACTTCAGCGCGGCAATATCATCAAAAATCGTTTTCGATTGGAGCGTGAGATTGGACGTGGTGGAATGGGTGTGGTATTTGCTGCGCGTGATTTGATTCAGGAAGAGGTGGGTGAAAAAGAGTCTGAAATTGCGATTAAATTTCTATCTGAAGAGTTTAAATCACATCCTGACGCGCTGCGTATGTTACAGCAAGAGTGTAAAAAGGCGAAAAACCTGGCGCACCCCAATATCGGTACTGTGTACGATTTTGATAAGGATGGGCAGAACGTCTATATGACGATGGCACTGCTATCTGGCTGCCCTTTAGATACCTATATGCGAGAACGTAATTTCCAGCCACTCCCTTTTGATGACGTAATGGGTATGTTGACTGATATTGTGTCAGGACTTGATTATGCGCATCAACGAAAAATTATTCACTCTGATTTGAAACCAGCGAATATCTTTTTGACTGACAGTGGCGCGAAGATTCTTGATTTCGGGATTGCGCGCGCAGTGATGAGCTCTGAACCTGATGCTGCTGACCTTAAGCGGAAAGGGATGTCTGACGATGAAATGGAAGCGAACGTTGAGGGTGAAATAGGGTTGACACTGACTTATGCCAGCCTCGAAATGATCGAAGGTAAGGAGCCTGATGTGCGTGATGATATCTACGGCCTTGCCTGCATTGTTTATGAGCTGTTGAGCGGAAAACACCCTTATGAACGTCACTCTGCACAGGATGCATTGATGTTGCAGTTAGTGCCTGAGCGGATTGTTACGCTAAAAGAGTGGCAATGGGATGCGTTATTAAAGGGGCTTGCACTTAAGCGGGCTGATCGCTGCGACGGCGCGACTGATTTTCTGGCCTCATTACTACCGAAACGAAAAGAGCCCTGGAAACGAGCATCATATGCATTGGCGTTGATTGCGATTACCGGCACAGCTTATTTTCTGTTTTCACCGGCCAAAGTTGTTGAACAAAGTTTATTTGAAAACCCTGGCGTTTCTTTAGTGATGGCACCTGCACAGCAACAAAAAGTGACGGATATGCTGGATCTCGCTGAAGTGCATATGATGGTAGGGCGATTGATTGCGCCTGCGGGTGGAAATGCGTTGGATGAGTATCAGAAAATACTTGAGTTGAACCCGAATAATCGCGATGCAATCGCGGGTTTAACGTTATTATTGGGTGCGCTTGCCGAGCAGGCTGAGTCTGCCTTTGCGCAGGGTAATTACCAGCAGGCGGCTGAATTGATTGGTGTCGGGCTTGGGGTTCATGACAACCATGAACGATTGTTGGCACTACGGCAGCAAGTTAATTTAGTGGAAAATTAATGGTTATGTTTATAAAAATGAATAAAAGCAGCTTTTTTATCGCCAGGCAGTCTCGTATCGTAATAATGCTCCTTGCTACGCTGATGATCGGTTGTGCGACTGTTCCACAGCATTCAGCGCCAGTTGCGCCAGAAGAGCGGCGTGGTGCGGCAGATAAACTGATGCCAGTGGATTGCCTGTTACCGGCAGAACTGAGGCAGCTGGGTTCTGGGATGAGTTATTTCGCACCACGGCGTGCAACTAAAGCAACGGCCGCGGAATGTGAAATTCGGGGTGGGGAGTATGTTGCCTATGATCGTGCCAATTATCGCACTGCATTAACTGTCTGGCTTGAAAAAGCAAAATTGGGTGACGCTGAGGCGCAAACCTATGTGGGAGAGATTTATGAGAAAGGGTTAGGTCTGGCATCTGACTTCAGGCTTGCGAGAAGTTGGTATCGTAAAGCAGCAGAGCAGGGGTTTTCTCGTGCGCAGATTAATCTTGGTTATCTTTATGAGAAAGGCCTGGGGGTTGAGAAAGACACGGTGATGGCCCTTAACTGGTACAGAAAGGCGTCAGGGATTGAGGATGATGGGCTTGATTATACCTCTGCGATTGAAGTGAAAGCAGCGACGTTGGCGCAGGAAAAGACAGCCTTGTTAAGGGATGATGTGAACCGTCGTGAACGTGAAATAACGTCATTAAATGATTCGTTAAAGAGCGCTAACCAAACACTCAAAGAGCAGGTTGGGGTGTTGCAACGCACAGAGCAAACGTTAGCCGCTTTAACGCTGGAAATGGAGTCCGCCGCCGGCAGTGTGGAATTAAGCGAAATTGAACTTGAATTCTCTACACAGCAGAGACAGCTTGATGAGGTCAGTCAGTTATACCAGGCATTAAAATCACAGGTTGAGAATGAGCAGCGTATCGTTAACAGCCAGGTGAAAAAGGTGGGCGTTCAGAAACAGAGCCTGCTGGCGCAGGCTACCCCTCTGTCTGGGCCTTCAATTGAGGTATTTGATCCTTCTGTTGTGGTAACACGTAGTGGTGAACCGAAGGTGTTGGTGCGTTCTGCTAGCAAGGCGCGTGTGATCAGTGGGCGTGTGATGGCGCCAGCAGGTTTGACGCTTGCGACTCTCAATGAGCGCCCGCTTTCAATTGACAGTAGCGGACAGTTTCACTCAGCGGTGCCGATTACGAATGAAACACAGCGTGTCATGATTCATGCGATTGATCGACTGGATCAAAAAGCAGTCTTTTCTTTTATGTTGGTGCCAGATAAACAGATTTCGTCTTTTAAGGAAGATGCCTCTCGTTTTTCACGTGTAGCAGGTTCGGTTGATTTTGGACGCTATTTTGCGCTGGTGATTGGCAATAATGAATATGTGAATTTTCCTAAGCTGAAGACCGCAGTGAGGGATTCGAAGCGAGTTGCTGAGTTGCTGGAAGATAAATTTGGTTTTGATGTGCGGCTGATTAATAACGCAGATCGCTATACGATACTCTCGGCATTAAAAGAGATTAAAGGAAAAATGTCCGAAGAGGATAATTTGCTCGTTTATTATGCTGGCCATGGTGAACGCGATGTTCAAAGCCTGCAGGGGTACTGGTTACCGGTTGATGCTGAGCTTGAGAATACCGCAAACTGGATTCCTAACTCAGCAATTTCTTCTCTGTTTAATACCATGAGCGCCAGGCATATTTTGGTGGTCGCAGATTCATGTTATTCCGGTTCGATGACCAGTAGCTCGGTGGCGCGCCTTGATGCTGAACTGGATGATAAGCACTTGAAGAAATGGCTTAAGGTGATGGCGAAAACCAGTTCGCGTACGGTGCTCACTTCTGGCGGGATGAAGCCTGTTCTCGATAGTGGTGGGGGTGATTACTCAGTATTTGCTAAAGAGTTTATTGCTGAGCTGGAAAATGCAACGGGTGCGATCGATGCTTATAAAATTTATCTAAGCATTTCCCCTAGAGTGAAGATTAATGCGGCACGACATGATTTTGATCAGACCCCAACCTATGCCCCGATTAAATATGCAGGGCATGGTGGTGGTGAGTTTATCTTTGTGAAAGATTGAAACAAGTAACAAACCCTGATGAGTTTACTGCGCGATCAGGTTGTTTAGCTTTCGTTGGTATTCCTGTGCAATATCGGGGTGATTCAGTTTGAAGGTGCGGATGATGGTAATCATCATTTCTCGTGCTGCACCTTCTTTAAAAGCAGCATCCTGCTGAATGATGGTTAACAGGTGGTCCATCGCTTGTTTTCCATCATGCTGGGCAATCAGGCAGACGGCGAGGTCAAAATGGGATGAGAGGTTGTTGGCATCTTCAGCAACGCGCTGTTGTAGAACCGCCAGGCCATCGGTACGAGCGGCTGCCTGAGAGAAGAGTAGCTGGTCGTTGATGGATTTCCCCTGTGCAGAGATTCTGTCACGTTGTGGCAGCTTATTATAAAGCCCTTCGGCATTACCTAATTCGTTAATGTCGATAAAGACCTGAATCATGTCCATCGCAACGCGCGTATTGCCAGGATGCTTTTGGATTGCTTGTGCCAGCAACATAATGGCAGCGGGCGTGTCGCCTTTAATATGTTTTTCGCGCGCCTGTTCGCGCAGTTGGTCTGACTCATGTTGAATATTGAGTTCGGCGAGCAGTGCGCGTGCTTCATCTTCATTGAGTGCCCCTATCTCTGTACCGCTTGCCTCGCCGTTTTGAAAGATAACGATGGCGGGGACATTGTCGATTTTATACTGCTTGCGCAGCGCTGGCTGCTCGTCAACATCGACTTTGGCAAAGATAAAGTCACCTGGAAACTCGTTGGCGAGTGCGCTGAATATGGTGTCGACGCTCATGCAGTGTTCTGACCATACTCCGATAAAGGCCACTACTACTGGGATCTTTGAGGAGTTTTCGATGACGGCAGAGGGGAAAGTTTTTTCGGTGACTTCAAAAATGTAGGCTTCTTTCTTCATTATTTGCTCGTGATTGCTGCTGGTTAAATCGCTCATGTGGTGGATTATACGGTGAGATCACCAGGCTGGCCACGCAGGTCTGATCGCTTTTGATTTATTTTACAATAGCCTTGTTTTTTAAGGTTGATTTCTGAGGTTGTTGATTTATATAAGCAAATGGCTATTGTACGCGTTCGGGCCTGGTGTAGGTGATGAAACGATAGAATTTAACGCTTGCTCATATACCGTCCCTTATGTAAGGTCAAATAGCCTTTTCATTAATGAGGGGATTCTTTAGTGATTTGGTAGGTTAAGTTTAATTCTTTTAATTTGTAGTCTGTTTCATAGTGAATAAAGGGGAGTTCTTATGTCAACTGCAGTTAGTACGGCTAATACAAGTAAAACCGACGGTGTTCTTGTGATCGCAGTAGCAGCAATCATTGTGGCCTTGTGGGCCGTTGGTATTGCGATTTATTAAACTTAATATAATAAAGATAGTGTTGATTTAATTTTAGTAAACTTAAATCAACTTTGTTTAAATTAGCTGGTACAAGGTAACTTGTGCTGGCTTTTTTATGGGCGTGTGTGCTGATGCTTGTTACTGTAGGATGTTAGTGCCATATGTTGTGCAACTCATAATGTGAGTTTTATTTACATCATTAATAGTATTGCCATTTGATAATGGGGATTTGATAATGGTTTCAAATTGGGTAGCTGTTTGGTTATGCGTGTGTCATTTTATTTTTTAGATAATTTTAAGGAATAGTGTTATGGCTGTTTTTGATCTGGCAATTGGTAAAACACTGGCGCATGAGGGTGGTGCAAAGTTTACGGATGATCCTACTGATCGTGGTGGTGCGACCAGGTATGGCATCTCTCAGCTGGCATACCCTGATTTAGATATCCGAAATTTAACAGAGCAGCAGGCAAGAGATATTTATAAGCGTGACTATTGGGATAGAGTGCGTGCAGATGAAATCACTTCGCAGGCAGTGGCAGAGAATATCTTTGATACTAGTGTCAATATGGGGGTTCGTACTGGCAGCCGTCTAGCGCAGGTCGCGGTCGAAATTGATCCTGCTGATGGTGTCATTGGCAGTCAATCGTTAAAAGTGCTCAATAATTGTAATGAGGAGTTTTTTGTCTCTAACTACACCATTGCGAAAATTGCTCGCTACGCCTATATCTGTAATCGGAATAAATCACAGAAACGGTTTTTACTGGGCTGGATTAATCGAGCATTGGGAGCAGTCGCATGAGCTTTCTGAGTAAGCTAATGGGTGGTGGGGATGTTGTTAAGTCTGTCGGCGATGCGCTTGATAACCTGTTTACGTCAGATGAAGAACGGTTGGAAGCGGAACGTGAACTGACCAAGGCGAAGCGTTCGTTCGATTACAAAGAGAGTAAACTGGTTGCTGAGCAAAACATTGCGCAGATGGAAGTGAATAAGGCCGATGCTAACAGCGGCAATTTCTTTCAGGCAGGCTGGCGCCCTGCGATCGGTTGGGTGGGTGCATTTGCACTAGCCTATCAATTTATTCTTTATCCATTGCTGGTTTGGGCTTTAGCTGTTTCTTCGTTAGATATTGAGCCACCACCATTGATTGATGCCAATGCGTTATACCCTATTATCACTGGGATGTTGGGTATAGCAGGCATGCGTTCTTTTGATAAGTTAAAGAAAACCGATACTAAGCGATGATCTGTTGATTGTTAGGGGCCTTATGTTGCTCCTTGTATCAGTAGGTGTGTTTTGTCGTGATTGGTTAGGTTATTTTAGCTCAAGGTCGCCCGTATCAATTTCAGCGGGTGCGGTATGTGTGTATTCGACTAAAATTTCTCCTGCCTCAGCCATGCTGAATGCACTCAGATCATAGTCGGCTTTCGCTGGTGTTTTATATTCCACCAGGTCGACACCCGTTTCTTGCATTGAAATTGTGCTGACATCGATTTCTGCTGTTTGTACGGGGGGTGTTTCGTCAATGATGATCCCCACTTCATCCATGCTAAAAGCGCTGATATCTATTTCTGGTTCATCGGCTAGCGGTGTTTCATCTAGCGTGATGCCGACCTCATCCATGCCGTAGGCGCTCGTATCGATATTAGCCGCAGGTGGTGGTGATCTATCATCCATGGTGCTACCCACTGCTGCAATGGAGGCTGTGGCAATGCCAACCGTAGCTGGATTAGTCGTTGTGCGCTGCTCCGCTGGGGCGGTATTTGGCATTGGTGCAATGCCAGCCTTTAAGCCTGCTTTGATGATGGCCTGCTGATATTTTTTAGCGGTTGCCTGATCCAGGTTTTTTTTGACGCTGACCCTTTTGCCGGAAAACATTGGCTCAACGGCTTCAAGCTTGGCCTTGAAGAGTTTGGCCATATTTTGCCTGGTCTGACTGAGCTCAGCCCCCTCGGCGAGTTGGCCATTGATGATTACCTGAAAACATTGCTCGCTCATGATCAATCTCAATTATGCATTTATTAAATCATCGGCTTATTCGTGAATTTTTTAAGTCTGGTTTGGTGTGGTGCTCTGTCAGTACTGAAGTGGTTTGTTTCGTTAACATTATCAGTTAGTTAGCATGGGTGTGATTGAGATTTTAATTATATTTTTGAAAAACAACTGGTTAGGTGTCTGGTGATGCAGAAGGGTTAATAAATTGTTAGCACTAACCTTTATGCCGATGGGTTTGAGCTGGATTTCAAAAAACATAGCCCGCCTACATTTGGTATTAATTTTACCCAGCTTAACTGTAACCGAGGGGAGGGGGCAGTTTTTTGTGGAACCAGAGCTGGTTCGGGAAATGATCAAACTCCTATTCTGCTTGAATACGTGATGATCGATGGGGTGCAGTACTCGCACCAAATTATTGGAGATCCAGCGACTGGCTGGGTGCAAGAGTCTTATCTGGATAGGTTCGGTAGTGCGGTTTGTGAGAGTATTGGTTGTTTTAATAATAACCCGATGGGGTCTTCTGAAAATGCTAAAGGCTTTCCGACGAAGGCGGTGATTAGGCAGTTAATGACCAGTACTGTTGGTGATGAGACATTCACAATGGAGTTCTTGAAAGATAAGTTGTTAAATAAGGCGAAGCTGACTAATTCACTCGTCAGTGACAAGATAAACTATTTTTTCGAGTCCGATGGGCGCGAGCTAGATTTTACAACTGCGAATATCGCGAATAAAGCACCGCTTGTGATGACCTTTAATATATTAAACGATGGAATTCCGGTGGCTGTTACAACCGGTGGTCCTATTGGTGGGAACTATGACTATGCCACGAACCAGGATAAGTCAATAGTAGATGCGGGGCAGGTGAGTTATGACGACGTTACAGGGGTCTATACTCACTTCGATCCTGCTTCAAGTTTTAATATCGATCAGGATTGGGCCTCGTTCTTTGATCAATCCCAGAACACCGATTGCAATATTGTTCGTCCCGAGTGCATTTAATCTAGTATCTTTCTTTTTTGAGTAAAACCAGGCATCTATGGCTAGTAGATCGTATATCTTTGCGCTGAATATTAGCTGCGGTGGGTTGTTGCTGACTGGTAAAAAGCGAACCGCTTCGATACGTATCGATGGCAATGCGCTGTTTAAATACCGTAGGCATTCCCGGATTTGGGCTTTGTCTTTATGCGCAGGCAGACATGATTGATTACTCCGCATTAGGCTGATTCCCGCAGCCTGCGGAAACAAATTTTGCAAAATAGCCTGCTTTAGTTTGAAGCCTACAGTGCTGTATCATGTTATTGCACCAGAAATGGTGCCCTATAGGGAGAAAGGCACTTACTTAGCGCTATGTGTAAGTGAATATTTGCAATTTGACTCGTGATCCCGATGTGTTGACTCGTCATCCCGTCGAGCTTTTGGCCGGGATCCAGCGTTTAATAAGAGATGGGGGCCAGCCAAAAGCATGCGGAATGTCAGGGAGCGTTTAGGTGAGTGCCATTGATGTCATGTCTGACGGGGAATAGTAGTATGTTGATTGATGAGCATGATTTGAAGGGTTGCTGATGCGTTATGCGTCGTTAATCTTTGCATATGCCATTGTAGCCTTGCTGTTGGGGCTAGGATTTCTCTTCCCTGAACGCCCGCTGACGTTGATGGGATTTCTTATGGTGACTGCCGCATTTACCCCTGTGGTGGCAGGGTTTGACCTGGTTGGGCAGGGCATTCTTGATAGTCCCTGGATCAAAAGCGCCCACCAACTGGTGAAGCCGTTGCTGGGTTTGATGGTGCTGGCGGCCTTTCTCGCAACACTTTATACCGTAGTTAATATGATTGATGTGGCGACCAAACCCTGGTGGTGAGCGCTTATTGACCATTTTGTAACTATTCAGAACTATTCAGCATAGTGAAAAATGAAATGGTAACGGGTCAGATTGCCGCTGATTTGTTCGAGTACAAGGAAAAAATTCGCAGTTTACACCTGTAAATGAGAATCTTTGACGCCGTAATCGGGCCAAATCCCGGCCAAATCAGGGTGAGCTTAATAGTTACAGCATTTTTTCATCATGAAGGTGCCAGCCATTTAATTCAGGCGCGCCAAAATGTTAGACTGTTGCAAAATCGGTTTTTGTGAGAGGCATTATGGCAGGTCATAGTAAGTGGGCGAACATCCAGCATCGCAAGGGTGCGCAGGACGCTAAGCGTGGAAAGCTGTTTACCAAGTTAATCCGTGAGATCACTGTGGCGGCGCGTATGGGCGGTGGCGATGTGAGTTCTAATCCACGTCTGCGAGCGGCAATAGATAAGGCGCTTGGTGGCAATATGACCAAAGACACCATTGAGCGTGCAGTCAAACGCGGCAGTGGTGCAACCGATGGTGAAGATTATGCCGAGATCCGCTACGAAGGGTATGGGCCGAGTGGCCTGGCGGTGATGGTCGATTGCTTGACTGATAACCGTAACCGTACGGTGGCTGAAGTGCGTCACGCCTTTACCAAGTGTGGTGGCAATTTGGGTACCGATGGTTCCGTCTCATACCTTTTTAGTCAGTTGGGTGTTATTAACTATCCAGCAGGTTGTGATGAAGATGCCATTATGGAAGCGGCGCTTGAAGCAGGCGCAGAAGATATCGTTACCCATGATGATGGTTCAGTGGATGTTCAGGCCACTGCGGAAGGGTTTTTAGATGTGAAAGATGCGATGATTGCCGCGGGTTTTGAGCCTGAGCATGCCGAAGTGACGCAGCAGGCATCCACTTTGGTTGAATTAGACCTTGAAGGCGCTGAAAAAATGTTACGCATGATCGGCATGCTGGAAGATCTGGACGATGTGCAAAATGTCTATTCCAATGCCGATGTTTCAGCAGAGGTAATGGCGCAGCTTTGATCATTCAAGTCGACTGGTTGTCCATTTTTTATTGTTCGGTTGCCGCCGTATGATTCGTATTCTTGGTATTGACCCCGGTTCTCGTATCACGGGTTTCGGAGTGATCGATGTCTCCGGCAATCGTGTCTCATACGTTGCCAGCGGTTGTGTGCGTACCGCGGATGGCTCCCTGCCTGAACGCCTCAAGACGATTTATGAAGGGATATTTGAGGTGGTGCGCAGTTACCAGCCGCTTGAGATGGCGATCGAGAATGTCTTTATGCAGAAAAATGCCGCGTCGGCGTTGAAGCTAGGGCAGGCACGCGGTGCGGCCATTTGTGCGGTGGTGACGCAGGCGGTTGATGTGCACGAATATTCGCCCACACAGATTAAACAGGCGGTTGTGGGGCGCGGCCATGCCGATAAGACGCAGGTGCAGCATATGGTCACTGCTTTGTTGAAGTTGCCGGAGACACCGCAGGCCGACGCGGCTGATGCACTCGCCTGCGCATTGTGTCATAGCAATACCCGTCAATCACTCGATTATATCACTGCCGCGCAGATAGCGCGCGAAATGGCGGCACGATGATTGGCCGTCTACGCGGGCAAGTGGTGTGGAAGCAGGCACCGCAACTGCTGATCGATGTGAATGGTGTTGGCTATGAAGTCGAAGCGACCATGGATACCTTTTATACCCTGCCGCTTGATGCGGCGGAGGTCATTTTATATACCCACCTGGTGGTGCGTGAAGATGCGCAACTGCTCTACGGTTTTGCCTCCGAGGGGGAGCGCGCGATGTTTCGCGGTCTGATCAAAATCAACGGCGTGGGCGCCAAGATGGCGCTGACGATTCTCTCCGGCATGTCGATTGATGATTTCGCCTGCTGTATTCGTGAAGGCGATGTAGCAACCTTAACCCGCCTGCCCGGTGTGGGAAAAAAGACCGCCGAGCGTTTGATCATTGAGATGCGAGACCGCCTTGATAAGCTGATTACTAATGTTAGTAGCACCAGTGGCACAGGCCAGTCTTCGATTGATACCGCAGGTGTGCTGCCGCGCAAAGATGCCGTGGGTGATGCCGTTAGTGCGCTAGTGGCATTGGGTTATAAAGCAGCGGAAGCGAGCCGCATGGTGCGGGCGGTGGAATCTGAAGGGCTAGCTAGTGAAGTGATTATTCGCGCCGCACTGCAGGCGACGGTGATTAAATGATTGAAACTGACCGCATGATAAGTGCCGCGCCGCAAGGGGCGGATGACGAGGTGATCGACCGTGCCATTCGCCCAACCAAATTGGCGGACTACACCGGCCAACCGGCGGTGTGTGAGCAGATGGAGATTTTTATTGAAGCGGCACGTGGGCGCAGTGAGGCGCTTGATCACACCTTGATCTTTGGCCCGCCGGGGCTGGGTAAAACCACCCTTGCCAATATTATTGCCAATGAAGTGGGGGTTAACCTGCGCCACACCTCTGGTCCAGTACTGGAGCGGCCGGGTGATCTCGCTGCACTGCTCACCAATCTGGAGCCGCGTGATGTGCTTTTTATTGATGAGATTCACCGCCTCAGTCCTGTCGTGGAAGAGGTACTCTATCCGGCGATGGAGGATTACCAGCTTGATATTATGATTGGTGAAGGGCCAGCGGCACGTTCGATCAAGCTTGATCTGCCGCCATTTACGTTAGTGGGTGCTACTACGCGTGCCGGTTCTTTGACTGCGCCGCTGCGTGATCGTTTTGGTATCGTGCAGCGGCTGGAATTTTATAATGTCGAAGACCTCTGTACTATTGTGACGCGCTCGGCGCAGATCAGCGGCATGGAAATGGCCCCAGAAGGGGCGCGTGAGATTGCACGACGTTCACGTGGCACACCGCGTATCGCGAATAGATTACTGCGCCGCGTGCGCGATTATGCCGAAGTGAAGGCGGATGGCCGAGTGACTGCCGAGGTGGCCGACCGTGCACTGACGATGTTGAATGTCGATCCGTGCGGTTTTGATGCGATGGATCGGCGTCTATTGATGACGATCATCGAGAAATTTGACGGCGGCCCTGTGGGTGTTGATAGTCTTGCCGCTGCGATTGGTGAAGAGCGCGGCACCATTGAAGATGTGCTGGAGCCATTCCTGATTCAACAGGGGTTTATTATGCGCACCACGCGTGGACGACAGGCGACGCGCCATGCCTATCAGCACTTTGGTTTACCCGCCCCGGCGCGTAATGATCAAGTGCAAATAGCGGAACGCTCTGGCGATCAGTAGTGATCTTCTTTTTCCCCGGCTCTTTGTGACATCGCCCTCGTTTTTATGAAAATATCGAGGTATGATACTGCCCCATATGTTTCACAGGATTACGCTGTTTAGTACAGATGATTTGGACAGTCGCGCGCTCATTTGGTTGAGTGCGAAGATCCCACTCCCCTCCTGTTTTTCTAATATCATTTTTGATGGAGATCGCTCGTGAGCGCAGATATGTCGTTAATTCACCTCATTACCGGCGCGAGTTTTCTCGTGCAGCTGGTGATGTTGCTATTGCTGGTCATTTCATTGGCGTCGTGGGCATTGATCTTCCGTAAACGTAAGGAAATCAAGGATGCAAAGGCTGCGGTCGATGCCTTTGAGTCACGCTTCTGGTCGGGTATCAGCATGGATGAACTGCATAAGCAGGTCACCGGAAAGCCAGATGAGATGAAAGGGGCGGCGGTGATTTTTGAAGCGGGCTTCCGTACCTTTGTGCGCCTTCATCAACAGGAAGGTATCGAGCCGCGTGAAGTGCTTGATGGCACGCAGCGTGCGATGCGCGTGGTGATGAATCGTGAAATTGAGCAGCTGGAAAGTCATCTGCCATTTCTTGCCACCGTTGGTTCAACCAGCCCTTATATAGGTTTATTTGGTACCGTATGGGGCATTATGAACTCTTTTCGTGCGTTGGGTAACGCCAATCAGGCGACACTTGCGATGGTCGCCCCCGGCATCGCCGAGGCGTTGATCGCCACTGCGATGGGCCTCTTTGCCGCGATTCCCGCCGTGGTTGCCTATAACCGTTATGTTAGTGATGTTGATCGTCTGGTTAACAGTTATGATAATTTCCTTGAAGAATTTTCATCGATTCTACATCGCCAGGCGCATAGCTAGGCGCGGTTGGGAATGAACGAAATGCCATTACTACAGCGGGGCGGATATGTCGAACACTAAACGTACCCGTAAACGTCCCATGTCTGAGATTAATGTGGTGCCATACATCGATGTGATGTTGGTGCTGTTGATCATCTTTATGGTGACCGCGCCATTGATGACCCAGGGGGTTAAGGTCGATCTGCCGCAGGCGACGGCTGAACCGGTAGACCAGTCGGAGAAAGAACCGCTGATTGTGTCGATTGATATTGATGGCCTCTATTACCTTAATGTGGGCGACGACCCTAAAAAAGGGGTTGACCATGAGCTGTTAGTGCAGCGTGTGGCCGCTGTTTTACGCTATCAACCCGGTACCCCGGTATTAGTACGCGGTGATTCAGCGGTGAATTATGGTGCGGTCGTGACCGCGATGGCATTGTTACAGAAGGCGGGTGCTCCCAGTGTTGGGTTGGTGACAGATGCACTCGATGAATAACGCTGCACTGGCCAGGGGCTAATCGCGTGGATGCGAATAAGAGGGCGGTCCTCAGTGATGATTCATTTATTAAGCGAGTGATCAATTCACCGCGCTTTTTACTCTATTCCGTTTTGGTGCATGTTATCTTTGTGTCGATGGTTGTGATGAGCCTTGACTGGAAAACGAAGGCAAAACCTGCGCCGAATGTGATTCAGGCGACCTTCTTGGATGAATCGAGGGTCAAGGCGGAGATGGAGAAGTTGCGCCTCGCCGATGAAAAAAAGAAACAACTGGCGGATGCAGAAAAGAAGAAGCTGGATGATGCCAAAAAAGCGAGTAAACAAGAAGAGAAGCGTCTGGCGGAGCTGAAAAAGAGACGCGAAGCAGAACGCCGTGAGCTAAAAAACGAAGAGAAGAAGCGCAAGCAGGAAGAGCAAAAGCGTAAAACGGCAGAAAAGCAGCACAAGGCAGAAGAGAAAAAGCGTCGTGATGTGGAGAAAAAACGGGTCGCTGACGAGAAAAAAGCCAGGGCAGAAAAACAGGCGCGCAAGCAGGCGCAGCTTGATAAGCTGAAGGCTGAACAGATCGCACTTGAAGAGAAAATGGTGCGTGAAGAAGAACAGCGTATTAAGCAGGCCGAAGAACGTAAAAAACAGCAGGCGCTAGAACGTATTCGTGCTGAAGAGGCACGTATTCGCCAGCAGCAGATGGCTGAAGAGCAGCGTTTGCTGGATGCGGCACGTGAACGTGAATATCAATCGATTGTTGATAAGCATGTTGAAATCATCCGCCAGAAAGTAACACGAAACTGGTTGAGCCCCGCCGGTTCGATGGCCGGGCTGACTTGTACGGTGCGGGTACGTATAATCCCCGGTGGAGACGTGCTAGATGTGCGTATTATAAAGGGTAGTGGTAATGCGGTGTTTGATCGTTCGGTCGAGACGGCGGTATTAAAGGCTTCACCGCTGCCATTGCCGGCAGATCGCGCGCTGTTTGATCGCTTCCGTGTACTTGAATTTATTTTTGCTCCTGAGGGTTAAATGTTGAAAGTTATCTTGCGTAGTTTACTGCTGTTGATGGTTTTCTGGGGCGGCAGTGCCCAGGCGGCATTGACGATCGAGATTACTCAGGGTGTTAAAGGGGCGATGCCGATTGCGATTGTGCCGTTCACCTGGGAAGGGCCAGGCCCCACTGCACCGCTCGATATCACCAAGGTCGTGACGGACGATCTTTATCGTAGTGGTCGTTTTTCACCACTACCGGAACGTGACATGCTGGCGCGACCGAATGATCCATCAACGGTCAACTTTAAAAACTGGCGAGTCCTTGGTGTTGAAAATCTGGTGATTGGCAAAGTTCGTGCGGCAGCCAATAATCAATACATCGTTCAGTTTGTACTATTCGATGTATTCCGTAGCACGCAGATCACTGGACAGACCTTTCATGTTGGTAAAATCAGCGATTTGCGTAAAACCGCCCATCAAGTCAGTGATGTCATCTATGAGACATTGCTGGGTGAGCGTGGCGCTTTTGATACCAAGGTTGCCTACGTCACCCAGTCTCAGGATAGAGCAGGCAAACCGCGTTATTCGCTGCAGGTGGCGGATGCCGATGGCCATGGGCCACAGGCAGTGCTCAATTCTAGTGAGCCATTGATGTCTCCTTCATGGTCGCCGGATGGACGAAAACTGGCCTATGTAACCTTTGAAGGTGGGCGTTCTTCTATCTACACGCAGGATGTTTATCTGGGGAAACGTGAGAAAATCTCAGGATTTAAAGGGATCAATGGTGCACCAGCATGGTCGCCAGATGGCACGCGGATGGCGTTGGTGCTCTCAAAAGATGGTAGTCCAGATATCTATGTGATGAACCTTTTGAATAAAAAACTTACGCGTTTGACGACTAGTTACGGTATTGATACAGAACCAGTTTGGACTAGAGCAGGAGATGCGATAGTATTTACCTCCGACAGAGGTGGGAAACCTCAGCTTTATCAGGTGACGCTCTCGAATCGGCAAGTTAAACGGCTGACGTTTGAAGGTAATTATAATGCACGCGCGACGCTTTCACCGGACGGACGAATGGTGGCGATGGTTCACGGTAACGGTAATCGTTACCAGATAGCTGTGATGGATCTGGAAAATGGTGCAATGCAGGTGTTAACAGATACTTCGTTAGATGAGTCGCCAAGCTTTGCGCCGAATGGTAGCATGATCATCTATGCGACCGAGAGCCGGAATAAAGGGGTTTTGTCTGCGGTATCTGTTGATGGAAGGGTGCATCAGCGACTAGTACTACAAGAGGGTGATGCTCGAGAACCTGTTTGGGCACCGTACGGTAAATGAATAAACGAGCACGAAGCACGTAATATTAATAAATTAGGAGTGATTGATGAATATTCTTAGAAAGGCACTGATCTTAGTCGTACCGGTTATGTTTTTGGTCGGTTGTGCCAGCGCACCAATAGATACCACTGATGATACACTTACTGATTCGGCGAGCGGTCTGAATGACTCTTCAATGGATGATCACAGCGGGAGCATTGCTGGTGGTAACGATGACGCTGCTCAAATTACTGGCATCCAGGATGACAGTTCAATTGGCCGTAATGAGCTGACACTGTCAGATAAGAGCCCGTCAAATTTACTGAATACACGTGTGATCTATTTTGATTTTGATCGTAGTAAAGTCAGGGCTGAATTTACTGATGTGATTGCGGCCCATGCTGAATATCTTGCCAATAACCCTGGCGCACAGATGAAGCTTGAAGGCCATGCCGACGAACGTGGTTCACGCGAATACAACATAGGTCTGGGTGAGCGTCGTGGTAATTCAATCGCGCGTCATTTTGGTCTGCAGGGCGCGTCACGTGGTCAGCTTGAGGTAGTGAGTTATGGCGAAGAGCGTCCAGCTGCAATGGGACATGACGAGACTTCATGGGAATTGAACCGTCGCGTTGAAATTATCTATACCAGAGAACAGTAAGGGATAACTGACGTTGAGTGCTGTAAGCAGCAAACGGGCAGGCTACGCCGTATTGACAGTGATGGTTGGCACGTTGGGCTTTTATTCTGTTGCCTCGGCACGGAATGGGCTTCCACCGATTCATGAGTCTTCCATTTCTAATGTGGCAGCAGCACCGCCGCCAGCACCGGCGTTTTCTGAGCGTCAGTTGCCTTTAGAACAGCGCCTTATTCGTCTTGAGCGGATGGTGGATAATCGGGCGTTACTTGAGATGCTGTCGCGCATAGAAGATATGCAGTCAGAAGTGCAAATGATGCGTGGTGAGCTGGAAATGCAGCGCCATGAATTTGAAGGCATCAAGCAGCGTCAGCGTGATCTCTATCTTGATATTGATCGCCGCATGCTGGCGTTAGAAAAATCAGCCAGCAGTGCGCTGGCACCACCGCTTGTTCCAACGGCAGGCTTTGCACCTCGGGCAGCGCCTGCGAATGTGGCCGTGCAGCCAGCGGTGACGCCACCGATGGCAAATACGGCGAGGTCTGCATCTTCATCGTTTGCATCAATGCCACCTGTTACGCCAGTCGTACCGGTATTGGGTGGTGGTAGTGGCCAGCCAGCAGCGGCTCCAGTACCGACGGTGGCCGCAATCGATCCGTTACAGGAGCAGTCTGCTTATCAGCAAGCGTTGAATATACTGCGTGAAGGGCGCTACGATGAGGCGATTGTTGCCTTCCAGAGTTTCTTAACCCGTTTCCAGGGCAGTCAGTATGCGGGCAATGCCCAATATTGGATTGGCGAGGCGAATTATGTCTCACTTCGCTATCCACTCGCGGTTGAAGAGTTTCAGAAAGTGATTGCTAGTTACCCTGAAAGCGCTAAAGTGTCAGACTCACTGCTTAAGATTGGTTACACTTTTTATGAGCTGAAAGCGTGGGAGCAAGCCCGTCAGGCACTCGGAACATTGGTTGAGCGTTTTCCAAAAACAACGGCGGCTCAGCTTGCAGATAATCGTTTGCATCGCATGAAGCTGGAAGGGCACTAGTCTGACCGATAGCTATTTGAGGCGTGTGAGCTTCGTCTCGGAATCACGCGTTTAGTCTGTCGTAATTTACCTGGAGTACGCGCAAGCGATGGTATCGGAGACGCAAGATAATAGCAGTGATGATGCCGTACCAGCGATACGGTTACGCATCACCGAAATATTCCACTCCCTGCAGGGCGAATCTCGCACTGTTGGCATCCCCACTATCTTTATCCGCCTGACTGGCTGCCCACTGCGTTGCGGCTACTGCGATAGTGCTTACGCCTTTGAGGGCGGTGAATGGATGAGCCTTGACCAGGTTTTATTTAACGTGGTCAATAAGGATTGTCACTATGTGACTGTCACGGGCGGCGAACCACTGGCGCAGAAAGGGTGTTTTCCGCTGTTATCTCGCTTGTGTGATCTCGGTTATCAAGTGTCGCTGGAGACCAGCGGCTCGATTGATATTATGAAAGTTGATCCGCGCGTCGTGAAGGTGATGGACCTCAAGACACCAGGCTCGGGTGAAGAGGTGAAAAACCGCTATGAAAATATTAAATGGTTACAAAACAGCGATCAGATTAAGTTTGTGATCTGCTCGCGTGATGACTACCTCTGGGCTTGTGACAAACTTGTTGAGTATGATTTGCCCTCGCAGTACGAAATACTATTTCAGGCCGTTCATAACGATCTGGAAGATAGAGTATTGGCCGAATGGATTCTTGAAGACCGCTTGCAAGTGCGGATGCAGGTTCAGCTGCATAAAATCCTCTGGGGCGACTTGCCCGGTAAGTAATCACTATGCCTGAGACCAAACCTTCAATGCGCAAGGCCGTTGTGTTGCTTTCTGGTGGGCTTGATTCCACTACCGTACTAGCACTGGCACAGACGACTGGTTACGACTGCTATGCGCTCAGTTTTGATTATGGCCAGCGCCATAACTTCGAACTGGAAGCGGCCGCAGCGATTGCCATACAGGCGTGTGTAACGGCGCATAAAGTGATTCGGCTAGATCTCGGCTCCATCGGTGGCTCGGCACTCACCGACCCGGATATCGCCGTGCCGCAGGCGGATCAAAGCAGTGAAGTCGCTGCTGGAATACCGCTCACCTATGTCCCGGCACGCAATACTGTCTTTTTGTCACTCGCGCTTGGCTGGGCAGAGGTGCTTGGCGCACAGGATATCTTTATCGGGGTGAATGCGGTCGATTATTCTGGTTACCCCGATTGCAGGCCAGAATTTATTGAAGCCTTTGAACATGTCGCCAATCTAGCTACCAAAGCAGGGATAGAGGGACAGAAAATGACCATCCACACCCCATTAATCGCCATGAGTAAGGCGGAGATCATTGAAGTGGGCACTGAGCTGGGAATCGATTATGGCCGCACCGTTTCCTGTTATAGCGCAGATGAGGCTGGAAGAGCCTGCGGACGCTGCGACGCCTGCCATCTGCGTACCGTTGGGTTCGAGCAGGCAGGGTTTCCAGATCCAACACCTTATTTATCTTAGACATTATTTGAAAATATATTTGTCAGATGAGCTTTGAGCGGTTAGAATAGCGGCCGCTTATCTAGTTAGAGGCAGGGCGAATTAAAGCCTGCCAGAGTTCCAGACTCCTGTTAGAATAGCGCCCTCGGTAATTCCGATACGGGCCGTTAGCTCAGTTGGTAGAGCAGTGGACTTTTAATCCATTGGTCGAAGGTTCAAGTCCTTCACGGCCCACCATTATTACCCAAGATTTAAGTTGTTCAACTAAATCTTCTTTCTAATCCAAATAGTTTAGTTTATCGCATCTTGTTTTTTCTCGTGTAAAATTCCGTTTGAAGCTCAGCTGAATGCCCTTATTTTCTTTCACCTGGCAGAGCATAACTTGAATTTAGCATATGGTAAGATAGTGAAATAATGCAGTATATCGATGTATTCAATGGTGATGCGGATGGGCTTTGTGCCTTGCATCAATTGCGCCTCAAAACCCCAGTTATGAGCACCCTGGTGACAGGTGTTAAGCGTGATATTTCGCTTTTGAAAAGAGTCGATGTTAGCGCAGGTGATCATATTACCGTATTAGATATTTCGCTTGATAAAAATCGCAACGATTTAAATCGCTTCTTAAAGGGTGATTGTACGGTTGATTATATTGACCACCATTATATGGGGGAGGGAATTGATCACCCTAACTTAACGGCAATGATCGATACCGGGGCTTCGACATGTACCAGCCTGTTGGTAAATCAGAGGCTTGGCGGTGAATATTCGTTGTGGGCAGCCGTGGGTGCCTTTGGTGATAATCTCTATGAGCGTGCTCAATTGATTATTCAACAATGCTCACTGTCTGAGCAACAATCTGATCAGTTGTGCCGCCTGGGAACGTATTTGAATTATAATGGCTATGGGAGTTTGCTTACTGATCTTTTTTACCCGCCTGATGAGCTGTATTTAATGATGAAACCGTATAAAGATCCGTTTGATTTTATCGCATCTGAAGAAGTTTTTAGTCAATTGCAAGATGGTTACCAGGACGATATGGAAAAGGCTGAGGCGTTGATTCCCTTTATGGTGAATGATGATGTTGCGCTTTATATTTTGCCTGATGAGAAGTGGACTCGTAGGGTCAGTGGTGTGTTTGGAAATCAGCTGGCCCGTGGCAGTGCTTCACGCGCGCATGCGATCTTAACACCGCATGTTAGCGGTGCTGGATATCAGGTGTCAGTGCGTGCCCCGCTTAGTACAAAATCAGGAGCGGATGTACTAT
>UOFQ01000174.1_pt1 | contig 22927 bp, 24 predicted proteins | sample 1988961 | NCBI WGS metagenome assembly UOFQ01 (sample SAMEA4712195, study PRJEB27164) | hydrothermal vent metagenome | biome: marine basaltic hydrothermal vent biome; feature: marine hydrothermal vent; material: mineral | place: Pacific Ocean | collected 2011-06-14/2011-07-23 | depth 1719 m | reverse complement strand
CGTTTTTAACCCTCAGTGAAGAAGGAGAGATCTTGCTCACTCAGTGGTCAAAACCTCATTGCAATAAATGATTGTTCTTTGGTAGATTGGAAAATTTAGACCTGAAGCTTCAAATCGCAAACTGCAGCTCAGCAAGTTGTTTATATAATCCGCCTTCTTTGATTAACTGTGCATGGGTACCAGTGGCGATGATCTCTCCATTATCAATGACGATGATATTGTCGGCTTTTAACACCGTTGAGAGGCGGTGGGCGATGACGAGGGTGGTGCGTTCCTGAGATAGTTGTTCCAACGCGTGTTGTACCTCTTTTTCACTTTCAGCATCCAGCGCACTAGTGGCTTCATCAAGCAGCAGAATCGGTGGGTTTTTTAAAATGGCACGGGCGATCGCGATGCGTTGTCTCTCGCCGCCGGATAAGCGTACACCACGTTCACCGAGGTGGGTGTGGTAGCCCTCTGGGAGTCTGGCAATAAACTGATCTGCATGAGCAAGTTTGGCTGCATGAAGCACCTCTTCATCACTCGCTTGTGGTTTTCCGTAACGAATATTCTCCATCGCATCGGCAGCGAATATGACGGTGTCTTGCGGGACCAGGCCGATATTCTTGCGCAGGTCGTGCAGGGAAAACTGTTGAAGTGGTATGCCATCAATGAGCAGGCTGCCGTGTTGAGGGTCATAAAAGCGTAGCAACAAGTGAAACAAGGTACTTTTACCTGCGCCTGATGGGCCGACCAGAGCAACGGTTTCGCCTGACTTTATCTTGAGTGATAGCTTATTAATGGCCGCATGGTCTGGGCGTGAGGGGTAGTGAAAACGAACGTTATCAAATTGTACCGCTCCCTCCAGGCTGCCGTGCAGTGAGACGGGCGTTTGCGGGGATTGCACATCCGACTGTATATGCAGCAACTCCATGAGCCGCTCTGTTGCACCTGCCGCCCTTTGTAGCTCGCCCCATACTTCACTTAAGATACCAGCCGAACTGGCAACGATAACCGCGTAGAGGATAAATTGACTCAGCTCGCCGGCACTCATTTCATTATTCAGCACCGCCTGCGCACCTAACCACAGTAAAAAAATGGCGCTGCTGAATACCATCATAATAACCAGGGCGGTGAGTAGTGCGCGGGCTTTGAGTCGTTGACGTGCGGTATCGAATGCCTGTTCGACGGAGTTTGCATAGCGTTGTACGGTCTGCTTTTCGTAAGTGAAGGCCTGAATCACCTGCACGGCATTTAAACTTTCACCTGCATGGGCGCTGGTGTCGGCGACACGATCCTGACTGGCGCGTGATAAGCGCCGTACCATGCGACCAAAAAAAATTAACGGCAGCATGATCAGCGGCACAAGAACAATAATGATTCCGGTTAACGCGGGGCTGGTGATGGTGAGCATAATGAGGCCACCAGTCAGCATAAAGGCGCTGCGTAAGGCCATGGAGACGGTTGAGCCAACCACGGTTTGAATTAAAGTGGTATCGGTGGTTAAGCGAGATAACACTTCGCCTGTACGGGTTGTTTCAAAAAAACTGGGGCTCATACCCATTACGTGGGCATAGACCGCTTTGCGCACATCGGCGACAACACGTTCTCCTAACCATGAGACGAGATAGTGCCGAATGGCAGTGGCCAATGCTAAAACAGCCGCGATGGCAAAGAGCGCCCAGAAAAACTGATCGATCACCGTCACTTCGCTTTTGGAGAAGCCCTGATCAATCATGAAACGCACTGCAAAGGGAACGGCCAACGTCGCACTAGCCGCGAGGGTTAGGGCGATAAATGCGAGGATAATGACCGTGCGATAGGGGCGTAAAAAAGGGGCTAGCAACTGCAATGGCCGCAGTTTTTTAGATGGCGTGCGGCCGAGTAACTCGGCGGACTGTCTGTTGCGTGATGGCATGTAAGGCGATTACCTGAATATTGCAGTGAGTGATAGTGGCAATGCGTTGTTAAGCTGTTCGATTCTTTCAGAGAGCGGCTTTTAAAGTGATATCGCCCCGGATAGTGCTGTTAATGGCAGCGCTAATCAGAGGCGATTTATGCTTTTTAAGGTTGAGGCGTTATTCGAATGGCATCTCAGGGTCGTTACCCCAGTCAGACCACGAGCCGGAATAGCCTTTGAGATTTTGATAGCCCAGTGATTTCAAAACGATGTAGCTGTGTGCCGAGCGGTGATGGCTATGGCAGTAGACGATGACTTCTTTGTCAGGCATCACATCGAGCGGGATGTAGAGCAGTTGCAGGTCGTTGGCATCTTTGAGGCGCAGGTTGTATTGCTGGTCAATGGCGTGAATCCATTCCAGATTGACCGCGCCGGGGATGTGGCCGCCATGGTGTGCGCGTTTGTCGCTGCCGTTGAACTCGCCGGGTGAGCGTACATCGAGGAATACTACGTTTGGGTCTCCCAGTTTGGCGAGGATCTCTGCCTTGTTTATGGTGCCGTTGTCGGTATAGGTGACTTTATACTTTGTTGGCAAGGCGGTTTCGATGCCTTCATGGGTGGCGTGGTTTTCGTTGACCCATGCCTGCAGCCCGCCATTGAGCAGTGAGAAGTTTTTGTGACCGGCGACATCGAGTGTCCAAAGTAGGCGACACGCCTTTGCACCGCCTTCGTCATCATAGGCGACAACATGGCTCTCTGGGCTGATACCGGCTGTCGACAGTACTTCACTGAACGCTGCGGCAGCAGGCAGGAGTCCCATGGTGGGTGGCTTGCTGCTAACAATCTGCGAGTATTCGATATGCACCGCATCTGGGATGTGATTGCGCGCATAGATGGGCGCGCGCGATAGATCAATGATGACAAGGTTTTCTTCATCGATCTTTGCTTCAAGTTCTTCTGCTTCCGTGATCAGCGGTAATAGCGGTTCAGTCATTATTTATTTCGAGTCCCTGTGTGAATGTCGCAAGGGTATTTTTGCGTTATTAGATGGGTGTTGTCTAGGGGGTATTAACAATTACCTGAGTAAGCGTGATTTTGAGACATTTTTCATGCTGGCAAGACGCGATAATGAAAAGCTTATTGGTTTCAAGCTGAATTTGTGTGAGGGTACTGTTTAATTGACGGTCGAATCTATTCGTGGTCATTACTCGTCGAGGTTGCAGATATGACTCGGCGGTGATTAGTTGTGGCTGTGGGGGAACGGAATGACTTTGGCGTCGTAACAGTAGATGTGGGTTGCTGGTGACTGGCGTTCAGGTGGCTTCACTTTGGGGCTTTGGCCGGAATGCTGCTGAATCATCATGATAGCGAGGTATTCCATCGCATCACGGATGTCCCGCATAATCATCTCTTCTTTATCGTTGAACTTTTTAACTGCGATCAGATGTGTTTTATAGCGGGTCATGGCCTCTCCTTAAATTCCCTCAATATGTCGGTTGTGAGGAGGGGAACTTAAGGGGAAGATTATCTAAATCGTATTATTTTTTTAGCTCTTCAGTCAGGTGCGGTTGAATGCCTTGAAGGATTGCTTTGAAAATCTTTGGGTTACCGACAACAAGGTTTCCTGTTTCCAGGAAGTCGTGGCCGCCACTAAAATCACCCACTAGCCCGCCTGCTTCCTGTACTAGCAATACACCTGCCGCCATATCCCACGGTTTGAGGGCTATTTCCCAGAAGCCATCAAGTCTGCCGCTGGCAACGTGGGCAAGATCAAGCGCGGCTGAACCGGCGCGACGAATCCCGGCGGTTTGTAGGTGCATGACTTTGAAGGTTTCCATATAGGCATCAAGATATTGCGGATGGCGGAACGGAAAGCCCGTGCCGAGCAGTGAGCCTTCGAGTTTTTTGGCACTGCTGACACGGATGCGTTTGTCGTTCAAAAATGCACCACCACCACGTGTGGCGGTGAACAGCTCCTGGTGAAGTGGATTGTAGACCACGGCCTGTTCGATGCGGTTGTTGCACTGGAGTGCAATCGATACCGAGAACTGCGGAAAACCGTGCAGGTAGTTGGTGGTGCCATCGAGTGGATCAATGATCCAACGGTACTCATCTCCTTTGTGCATAGTGCCTTCTTCTGCGTAGATGCCGTGCTCAGGAAATGCTTTGCGGATGGTTGCGACGATCTCAGCTTCGGCCATTTTGTCGACATCGCAGACAAAATCGTTTTTCCCTTTGGCAGTCACATTGAGTGAATCGATGCGATCCATGTTGCGCATAATGATGCTACCAGCACTTCGTGCGGCACGTACGGCGATGTTCAGGGTTGGATGCATAGCTCTGAGGGTCACTTTAGGGTGATGAATTTCTTCGGGGGCTAAGAATATCAGAGAATGGCCTGAGGGTGGTATCCCGGCGCGAGCTATTTTAATGATTAATTTTCGTTGTAAATCCACTTGATAGGAGATACAGGCTCACTGTATGGTGGCGCGATGTTTAAGAATATAAGAATAGTAATGGTGAATACCTCTCACCCTGGGAATATTGGGGCGACGGCTCGAGCCATGAAAAACATGGGCTTAACGTCGCTTTACCTGGTCGAACCGAAAATTTTCCCGAGTGCGGAGGCGACTGCCAGGGCCTCTGGCGCTGATGATGTGCTGGCGCAGGCGGTGGTATGTGATTCGTTGGATGAGGCGCTGGCGGAATGTTCCCTGGTGGTCGGCGCGAGCGCTCGGTTGCGCAGTATTACCTGGCCACAGCTTGATCCACGTGAATGTGCGGCGAAGGTGGTTGCGGAGTGTGCTGATGGCCCGGTTGCGCTGGTCTTTGGGCGTGAGCACTCGGGTTTGACCAATGCTGAGCTGAGTCGTTGTCATTATCTAGTGAATATTCCGACTAACCCTGAGTATCCGTCGTTGAACATTGCGGCGGCGATACAGGTCATCGCGTATGAAGTGAGGATGACCCAGCAGAAGGATGGTGTTGTAGTGGCTAAGAGATCAGATTCTGACGATGTTGAGTTTGCCACGATGAAAGAGGTTGAACAGTTTTATGCGCATTTAGAAGAGGTGATGGTGGAGAGTGAGTTTCTGGATCCAGCAAAGCCTAAATTTTTAATGCATCGTCTAAGGCGGCTCTACAATCGTGCGCGACTGGAAAAACAGGAGCTTAATATTTTGCGTGGAATTTTGACCGCAGTGCAAAAGTGGCGCTGATCTGGTTTATGTTCGATTGTGTGGCGGGTTATTTTTTTCTCATTTAATCTGTTAATAGTCGAGTGCCTTTAATATATGCCCAAAGCGATTTAAATTCAGGGCAAATAGCCCGGCCTATTTCTCCCCTGGCCGCGTTAGAACTCCTCTCAATAGAGTGGCTATTCATCGTCATTCTGCCTTGTCATGGAAAAATATTTCGTGCTCTTTACGCCGAAATTTAAAACGCTTTGGGTGTAGTAGGCTTGAGGTGTTGTGTTAAACTTTTTTTAGTGACTTTGTGTTTGAAGTTTTAATTTGGAAATAATCATGTTTAAGCATGTGCGAGAGGATATTAAATGTGTTTTTGAGCGCGACCCTGCCGCGCGTAACACGTTTGAGGTGTTAACGACTTACCCGGGTGTGCATGCGGTGATCTTTCATCGTTGCAGCCATTCGTTGTGGAATTTTGGCCTGACCTGGCTGGCGCGGCTGTTGTCGACCTTTGCGCGTTGGGTGACGGGGGTTGAGATCCATCCTGCGGCAAAGATTGGGCGGCGTTTTTTTATTGACCATGGGATGGGGGTGGTGATAGGCGAAACTGCTGAGATTGGTGATGACTGCACCCTTTATCATGGGGTGACATTGGGCGGTACGAGCTGGAGTAAGGGTAAGCGCCATCCAACATTGGCAAATAATGTGGTGGTTGGTGCCGGTGCAAAAGTGCTTGGGCCGATTATGGTCAATGAGGGGGCGCGTATTGGCTCAAATGCGGTCGTTGCGAAAGATGTACCCGCTGGAGCAACAATGATTGGTGTGCCGGCGCATGTGGCGCGCAGCAGTCAGGATGTCAATATTAAAAAACGCCGTGAATTCGCTAAGAAGATTGGTTTTGATGCGTATGGTGTGTCACAGGATGCGGCTGACCCTGTCTCCAACGCGGTTAATTGCATGTTAGATCATATTCATGCAATGGATGGGAAAATAGAGGAGCTTAATGCGGCGCTCAAGCAGATGGGTGCTGATGTTGATGTGTCGCCACTGCCTGAATTAGAACTCTATAATATTGATTCAGAAGAAAAGAATGCATCAAAAGCGAGTGATGCGGCGGCGCTTAAAGATGATTCTGTTATGCGGAATTAAATCTTGACTAAAACAATCAACAATGTAGAATGTTTATTACCTTACAATTACAAAGGTAGAAGATTATGAAATTGACGACAAAAGGGCGTTACGCAGTGACTGCAATGCTGGATCTGGCGCTACATGCGCAGGAAGGTCCAGTGCCATTGGCTGATATTTCCCAGCGCCAGGGGATTTCGCTTTCCTACCTTGAGCAACTTTTTGCCAAACTGCGTAAGCAGGGGTTGGTTGATAGTGCGCGTGGACCGGGCGGCGGTTACCGTTTAAGCAGAGATTCGAATGAGATTGCAGTGGCGGATGTGGTCACTGCGATTGATGAAAAAGTGGATGCAACGCGTTGCGGTGGCATGGGCAACTGTCAGGATGGCAAGCCGTGTTTGACCCATGAGCTATGGTCTGATCTGAGTCGTCAGTTGTATGAGTTTCTTGAGAACATCAGTCTGGGGCAGTTGGTAGAGCGTAATGCGGTGAAAGATATTGCTGTGCGACAGGATAATCTACAGAAACAGAGCCAGAATGCGACGTTTGCTTCTGTGATTGGTGGGACTGCTAACTAACCAGTGAATAGTGGCTAGTGTGGAGTGATGCCTGTTTATCTGGATCATAACGCGACAACACCCATTGATGAGCGGGTGTTTGAAGCAATGCTGCCCTATTTGAAAGGCAGTTGCTATGGCAATCCATCGAGCCAGCATCGACAGGGACGTGAATCGCAACGGGCGCTGCAACATGCAAGAGCACAGGTGGCGATGTTGGTCGGGGTGCAGCCGCGGCAGGTGGTTTTCACCAGCGGAGGTACAGAAGCCAACAACCTGGCATTGAAAGGAATGATGGCGGCGGTGGATGCAGGCAGCGGCCTGGTTGTGGCTGCTACGGAACATTCATCGGTTCTGGAAGCGGCAAGTGCACTACAGTGCGCAGGTTACCCATTAGTATTCGCAGGTGTTGATGATGATGGCGTGGTGAGCCCAGCTGAGTTTGAACAGGTGCTGGCTGAGCACAAAACTGCATTGGTGTCGGTGATGTTGGCGAACAACGAAACTGGCGTGGTGCAAGATGTGATGCAGTTGAGTGAGATTGCCAGGCGTCGAGGAGTGATGATGCATACCGATGCAGTGCAGGCGCTGGGTAAAATGGATGTCGATTTTGATGCCCTGGGTGTTTCAGCAATGAGCCTTTCGGCGCACAAAATAGGCGGGCCTAAAGGAGTAGGTGCACTGGTGGTTGAAAAGGGTTTGATGTTACAGCCGATGATGCATGGCGGTGGCCACGAAGGCGGATTACGCGCGGGGACTGAAAACCTGGCGGGCATTGTTGGTTTTGGCGCGGCGGCAGCGTTGATTCAACCAGACCTGGACACGCGAACTGAGCATTGTGAGCAGCTACGAGATCAAACCGAGCAGGCATTACAGAAGATTGCCGGTGTCGTTGTTTTTGCGCAGCAGGCAAAACGCCTACCCAATACCATTTTTTTTGCGGTGGAGGGGATTGAAGGTGCCACCCTGTTGATGAGCCTGGATCGTGATGGGATTGCCGTTTCAAGTGGTTCAGCCTGCGCCAGTGGTAGTGGCGAGCCTTCTCATGTGCTTAAGGCAATGGGGGTGGATGATAGCCTGGCTCATGGTGCTGTACGTGTGAGTTTTGGTAGTGGTAATACGATGAAAGATGTTGAGCGACTGGTTTCAACACTGCAGAAACAGATCGAAAATTTATTGAAATTGAATAGTGGCTGGAGATGAATGCTGTTCGAAGTTCGAGTGTGAATGTTTAAGGAATGACTAAGAAATATGAGCAAGAGTGAAAGAGTACCTGTTTACCTCGATTATGCCGCGACGACACCGGCGGATCCTCGTGTGGCTGAAAAAATGATGGCTTGTTTGACGATGGACGGTGATTTTGGTAACCCAGCTTCGCGTTCACATGTCTTTGGCTGGAAGGCGGATGATGCCGTTAAAGAGGCGCGTGGGCATGTGGCGGCATTAATCAATGCAGACCCTCGTGAGATTGTCTGGACCTCGGGCGCTACCGAATCAGATAACCTGGCGATTAAAGGTGTGGCTCACTTTTACAAAAAGAAAGGTAAGCACATTATTACCTGTAAGACCGAGCATAAAGCGGTGCTGGATACCTGTCGCCAGCTTGAGCGTGAAGGTTATGAAGTGACCTATCTGGAAGTCGAAAACAGTGGCTTTATCGACATGAAAGTACTAGAAGATGCGATTCGTGAAGATACGATTCTGATCTCCATCATGCATGTTAATAACGAGACCGGTGTGGTGCAGGATATTGCTGCAATCGGAGAATTAGCACGTAGTAAAGGGGTGATCTTTCATTGTGATGCGGCGCAGAGCGCGGGCAAGGTTGAGATCGACCTGGAAAAGATCAAGGTCGATTTGATGTCGTTTTCTGCCCATAAAATTTATGGCCCGAAAGGGATCGGTGCGTTGTACGTGCGTCGTAAACCGCGTATTCGGATCGAGGCGCAGATGCATGGTGGCGGGCATGAGCGTGGGATGCGTTCTGGTACCCTGGCGGTACATCAGATTGTTGGTATGGGGGAGGCGTTTCGCGTCGCGAAAGAAGAGCTAGTCTCCGAGTCTGAGCGCCTTTTAGCACTGCGTGAAAGATTGTTAAATGGTTTTAGCGATATGGAAGAGATCTATATTAATGGTGATCTTTCGCATCATGTGTCGGGGCTGTTGAATATCAGTTTTAACTTTGTTGAAGGCGAATCGTTGATTATGGCGTTGAAGGACATCGCTGTTTCGTCCGGTTCTGCCTGTACCTCGGCGAGTCTTGAACCCTCTTATGTATTGCGTGCGCTAGGTCGTGAAGATGAGCTGGCGCATAGTTCGATCCGTTTTTCACTGGGTCGTTTTACCACCGAGGCAGATGTGGATTACACCATTGAACTGGTGCGACAAAAAGTTGAGAAACTCAGGGAACTTTCACCATTGTGGGAGATGTACAAGGACGGCGTTGATCTATCAAAAGTTCAGTGGGCTGCGCATTAAGCTCATTAGGAGAGTATAAAAATGGCATATAGTGATAAAGTTATGGACCACTACGAGAATCCACGTAACGTGGGTTCATTCGATAAAGATGACAGTGCAGTTGGTACCGGTATGGTCGGCGCACCTGCCTGTGGCGACGTGATGAAGCTGCAGATTAAAGTCAGTGATGACGGTGTGATTGAAGACGCCAAGTTTAAGACCTATGGTTGTGGTTCTGCCATTGCCTCTAGTTCATTGCTAACCGAGTGGGTGAAAGGTAAGACGTTACAGGAAGCGAGTGAAATTAAGAATACTGAGCTTGCGGAAGAGCTCGCGTTACCACCGGTAAAAGTGCATTGTTCTGTGTTAGCAGAAGATGCAATTAAGGCGGCAATTGAAGATTACAATAGTAAAAGTACTGCAGTCGTTGATACACCCGAAAAGGTCGCTGACGCGGGTTAATCGCAGTTGCCAATATTGTTTGCTATTAGAGAAAGAGAGTTATGGGAATTACGTTAACAGAATCTGCGGCTAAGCATATTAACGGTTACCTCGAAGCGCGTGGCAAGGGGATTGGTCTGCGCCTGGGTGTTAAGACATCTGGCTGCTCAGGTTATGCCTATGTCTTTGAAGTGGCGGATGAGATTGAGAAAGATGATGTTGTGATTGAAAACTTCGGTGTTAAAGTCATTGTTGACCCTAAAAGTCTTTTATATCTTGATGGCACCGAGCTCGATTACACCCGAGAGGGGCTAAATGAAGGCTTTAAATTCAATAATCCCAATGTAGCCGATACCTGTGGTTGCGGCGAGAGCTTTACAGTCTGATTGCTGGCTGTAACAATCTAGTTTAACGCGTGGTTATGGAATCTTTTTTTTCCAAAAATTATTTTCAGCTGTTTAATCTTCCTGCTGTCTACGATATTGATCGCAGCGTCTTGACGCAGCGTTATCGTGATATGCAGGGGTTGATCCATCCTGATCGTTTTGTTAATGCGACCGAAAAAGAGCGCCGAATGTCGATGCAGCTGACAGCATTGATCAACGAAGCTTATAATGTACTAAAGTCACCACTGGCACGCGCACGCTATCTATTGCAGTTGAGAGGCGTGGATATTGATGATTCGGTGACCAGTAAAGATATTGCGTTTCTCACTGAGCAGATTGAGCTACGTGAGCGTTTAGAGGATGCGCGTCAGAGTGATAATGCCGAGCGCGCGCTCATGCAGCTGGCGAGTGAATTACAAAAAAGATTGATGGGATTGCAGCTTTCGCTAGAGGAGACCTTTATGGGTGACTCCGATGAAGCGCTGGTGAAGGCGCACCGTTTATATGACGAGATGCAGTTTATCTCTCGTTTGAATGATGAGCTGGATGAGATCGAAGATGCGTTTAATTAACCGCTTGATATCGGTAGCGCAAAGGAATATTGAATAGATTATGGTGTTGTTTCAGATAAGTGAGCCAGGTGAGACAGAGCTGCAGCGTCAGCATCATCTCGCGGTGGGTATCGACCTTGGTACCACCAATTCGTTGGTGGCAACGGTGCGTGATGGTCATGCGCAGACGATGGTTGATGCGCAGGGCAATCATCACTGTCCATCAGTGGTGCGTTACTTTGCTGATTCAGCACCTGTGGTCGGGCAGGCAGCAAAAGATGCCGCGTATCAGGATCCGTTAAATACCATCGCATCGGCAAAACGCCTGCTGGGTCGTGGTGTCGCTGATATTGAGACAACCGCGAATAAACTTCCCTATGAGTTTTCCAGGACTGATTGCGGTATGCCGTTTATTCAAACCGTGGCGGGTGATATTAGCCCGGTAACGGTTTCCGCTGACATTCTTAAGACGTTGATGAGACAGGCAGAGGCAGATCTTGGTGGTGAGCTGGATGGCGTGGTGATCACGGTGCCAGCCTATTTTGATGACGCACAACGTCAGGCAACCAAAGATGCAGCGCGCCTGGCAGGTCTTAAAGTACTGCGCCTATTAAATGAGCCAACGGCAGCAGCAGTTGCTTATGGCCTGGATAGCGGCTCAGAAGGGGTGCATGTGGTGTATGACTTTGGCGGCGGTACCTTTGATGTCTCGATCTTGCGTTTTAGCCGCGGTGTGTTTGAAGTGATGGCCACGGCGGGTGACTCTGCGCTAGGTGGTGATGATGTTGATCGTCTGTTGGCCGAGTGGATGATGGCTGAGGCGGGGCTGAGTGGCGAGATCGAACATAGCCATCTGCGTCGTGTGATCGGTGAGGCTAATCGTGTAAAAGAGGCACTGACAACAGCGGATTCTGTATCGTTCGCGATAGATACTTCTGAAGGTTCGTCGTGGCAAGGTACGCTTTCGCGAGTAGCTTTTGAGGCATTAATCGAACCGTTGATTATGCGTACGTTACGCCCTTGCCGCCGTGCACTGCGCGATGCTGAATTGACTGTAGGCGATATTCAAGATGTGGTGATGGTAGGTGGTTCGACAAGAATTCCCCGTGTGCGTGAATGTGTCGCTGAGTTTTTTGCGCGTGAGCCGATGGTCAATATCGATCCGGACAAAGTGGTCGCGGTGGGCGCTGCGATACAGGCCGATATTCTGGTTGGTAATAAGCCGGGTGACGAGATGTTATTGCTGGATGTCATTCCACTGTCGCTGGGGCTTGAGACCATGGGTGGCCTGATAGAAAAGCTGGTGCCGCGTAATACCACTATACCCGTCGTGCGTGCGCAGGAATTTACTACCTTTAAAGATGGTCAGACAGCAATGTCGATCCATGTACTGCAGGGTGAGCGCGAGTTGGTGGCGGATAGTCGCTCACTGGCACGTTTTGAATTGCGCGGCATTCCACCGATGAATGCCGGTGTGGCACGCATCCGTGTCACTTTTCAGGTTGATGCGGATGGCCTGTTGAGCGTGTCAGCGAAGGAACTCACCCGTGGTGTTGAGAGTAGTATTGAGATAAAGCCATCGTATGGTTTGAGCGATGGTGAGGTTGAGAAGATGCTGGCTGATTCGCTGCTTTACGCGGAAGATGATGTTAAAAAACGTCGCCTGCATGAGCAATTGGTTGATTCGGCACGTTTGATCGAAGCGGTTGAAGCGGCGCTGAATATGGATGCCGATGGCATGCTAAGCAATAAAGAGTGTGTCACCATCAAAGCTGCCCTGGTAGCCTTAAAAGAGAAGCAACAGGGCGAGGATATCGCGCTGATTAAGGCGGCTCACGATAAGCTTGAGCGTGCCACCAGCGACTTTGCTGCGCGACGCATGGATATTCACATTAATGAAGCGCTGTCGGGCAAGTTGCTCGATCAGATTGTCGACTAATCACCTGTTTACGCGGAATAGAGTTATGCCAAAATTGATTTTTTTACCTCATGAAGTCCTCTGCCCTGACGGGGCGGTGATTGATGCCACTGCGGGCAAGACCATTTGTGATATTGCGCTTGAAAATGATATTCCGATTGAGCACGCCTGTGAGATGTCCTGTGCCTGTACCACCTGTCATATCTATGTGCGGGAGGGTGGTGAATCGCTGAATGAGGCAGAAGAGCTTGAGGATGATATGCTGGATAAGGCGTGGGGGCTGGATCCTGATTCGCGTCTGAGCTGCCAGACCGTGGTGTCGGATAAAGACCTGGTCGTCGAGATTCCGAAATACACCATCAATATGGTCTCAGAACAGCACTAATCTGCGCAGATAACGGAGATGTTGGCATGGAATTGAAATGGACAGACTCGCTAGAGATTGCCATCGCACTGGATGAAAAACACCCGGATATCGACCCGCTGACGGTGCGTTTTGTTGACCTTTCTGATTGGGTTCAGGCACTTGAAGGCTTTGATGATGATCCGACGCATTGTGGCGAGCGTATTCTGGAGGCGATTCAGATGGCCTGGATTGAAGAACGCGAGTAGCCTGACAGTGTACTCGCGCTTCCTGGCGTTGAAATAGCCATCAGCATGATTGCTTGAAACCGGCTAAGACGTTAAAATAACTAATTAATTCGGTTATGCAGACCCGCCTTGTGCGGGTTTGCTGTTATTTAGAGCATATCGCGGAGTAAACATTTCATGTCCATCGAACGTACCCTTTCTATTATTAAACCTGATGCCGTTGCCAAAAACCACATCGGTGACATCTACAGTATCTTCGAAAAGGGTGGCCTGAAAATCGTTGCGGCTAGAATGATGCAACTAACACGTGAACAGGCAGAAGGTTTCTACGCGGTACATAATGAGCGTCCTTTCTTTAACGACCTGGTGAGTTTTATGATTTCGGGCCCTGTGATCGTGCAGGTTCTGGAAGGTGAAAATGCAATCCTTAAACACCGTGATTTGATGGGTGCTACCAACCCTGCAGAAGCGGCTGAAGGGACTATCCGTCAGCGTTTTGCAAGCAGCATTGATGAAAATGCCGTTCACGGTTCAGACGCCGCTGACACTGCACAGAATGAGATTGCATTTTTCTTTGAGCCAGGCGACCTTTGCGCTCGCACCCGTTAAGCAGCGGGCTTTGCTAGTTGAGTAATGATCGTTTGGAGACGCAATCCAAAGTCAATCTGCTGAATCTCGATCAGCAGGCAATGAAGGCCTTCTTCGCCGAGCGTGGCGAGAAGGCCTTTCGTGCTTCTCAACTATTGAAATGGCTCTACCAGCATGGCGTCGATGATATCGAAACCATGACGAACCTGGGCAAGGCGCTGCGTGCCAGGCTGCAGCAAGCGTGTGAAATCGTGATGCCTGAGGTTGTTTATGAGCAGGCATCTGAAGACGGTACCGTTAAGTGGTTGTTGCAGTTGGCGGATGGCAACTGTATCGAGACCGTTTATATCCCTGAGGGTGATCGCGGCACGCTATGCGTCTCATCGCAGGTCGGTTGTACCCTTAAGTGTAGCTTCTGTTCTACCGCGCGCCAGGGATTTAATCGTAATTTAGAAGTTTATGAAATCATTTCGCAGGTACGGGTCGCTGTCCGTACATTAGGTGGCGGGGTGAAAGATGGTCGTGCCATTACCAATGTGGTGATGATGGGAATGGGTGAACCACTGCTTAATTTTGATAACGTTGTCAGCGCAATGGATTTGATGATGGATGATCTAGCCTATGGCCTCTCCAAACGTCGTATCACGCTGAGTACCGCAGGGGTAGTGCCAGCACTGGATCGCTTGCGTGAGGTTTCTGATGTGAGTTTGGCGGTTTCACTGCATGCTACCAACGATGAGCTACGTGACGAAATTGTGCCGATCAATAAAAAATATCCCATTAAAGTCCTGCTGGAGGCATGTCAGCGTTATATCGCCGATAAACCTCACCGTAAAGTCACCTTTGAATATGTGATGTTGGACGGGATTAATGATAGTGTTGCTGAAGCGAAAAAACTGGTGAAACTATTAGAGGGGATTCCATCCAAGGTTAATCTGATCCCTTTTAACCCTTTTCCTGGTTCGGACTATGAGTGCTCTAGCCGTGAAGTGATTGATCGTTTTCAGGCAACCTTGATTAAGGCGGGGTTGGTTACTATTAGGCGCAAGACGCGTGGCGAAGATATTGATGCTGCCTGTGGGCAGTTGGTGGGTAAGGTTCAGGATCGAACCCGGCGAAGTGCTAGCTTCGGCGTAATCAAACAGGTGAGCCAGGAAGCATGAAAAAACACTGTCGGCTGTTAGTCTCAATTACGTTGCTAGTGTCGTTAGCTGCCTGTACATCAAGCACGATTAGAAAACCCGATATTGAGAGTTCAGCTGAGATCAATGCGCGCCTCGGTCTGGCCTACATGCAACAGGGCAATTTTGAAATTGCGCTGGAAAAATTGCAGCGCGCAATCGAACAAGATCCTGAACAGGTTGCCGCTCACCACTATATTGCAGAACTCTACCGGCAGCTTAAGTCGCCAGATGATGCAAGAGTCCATTATAAGCTGGCCTTACAATTAACACCGGAAGACTTTTCGCTACACAATAATTATGGTGTTTTTCTTTGCGACCAGAAAGATTATGAGGGCGCAGAAAAAAGCTTTTTGATGGCGATAAGCACCGCGCCTATTTATAAACCTCGCCATGAATCTTATGAAAATCTTGCGCAGTGCATGATGCGAAAGCCGGACTATACCAGGGCTGAAAAATATTTTCGCATCGTGTTAGAGACGCACCCGCGTATGCCGGTGACGTTGTATCAGATGGCGCGCCTCACTTTTGATGCGGGACAATATTTTCGCGCGCGAGCTTTTTTTCAGCGCTTTGCCGAAGTATCGACGCACACAGCAGAAACATTGTGGTTAGGTGTTCAAATCGAACGTAAACTGGGTGATGAGAAGGTGGCCGATGAGTATGCTCGGCAGCTAAAAATGAATTTTCCATTAGCGGATGAAACCGTGACATTGATGGAGTCTGAATAGCCGTGAGAGATTCGTCAAAAAACAGTAATGAGTTAGAGCAAAAAAAATTCAGCTTTGATTTTCAATCTTCGTCGCATCGAGCGGATGAGGCCCGCGAGCCGGTGGCTGAAATGACGCATGTGCCAGACAGGAGTGGTGAGACTGATACTGCTGATTATAAGCCAGAGCGTGAGGACGAGACGCGCGATTGTCTGCCCGGCAATGTGCTTTCTGCAGAGCGTAAACGACGTGGTTTATCGGTAGCAGATATCGCTAATCAGCTCTTTTTGACAGAAAAGCAAATTGTTGCACTTGAGGCAGATGACTATGGTAGCTTTCCTGCCGCCATTTTTGTGAGGGGTTACATTCGCAATTATGCGCGCCAGCTGGATTTGCCACCAGATCCTTTGGTTGCGCTGTTTAATGCTCAAAGCTCAACATCAGCACCTGATCTTGAAGGTGTTAGCCACACCTCTGAACGTATGGCTAAGCGTAATGCGCCACCATTTGGCCCTCGTCTGGTCATTGTTACGGTTGTTGTGATTTTGCTGCTGTTGTTATGGTGGGGTATGTCTCCAACCACCGATGAGTCTGTTGCGATTGATGACGTGCCTGTGGCGGATGGTTTCTCAAGCTCACCGCCAGTAACGGTTGTAGAGGAGATCGTGACACCGCTTCAATTAGCGCCTGAACTCCCGCAAGCACCAGCGAAAAAGGTTGCTGAGGAGGTTGCCGAGGTTGCTCCTGTTAATGCTGTGAAGGAAAAAGAGGTGCCGCTTGAAACACCTCCTCAGGCTGAATTTATTGCTGACCGTGCGGTGGCCGAATCATTTCCAGATACGATGGTGTTAACATTTTCAGCAGAGTCGTGGGTTGAGATTACAGATGCTAATGATCGCCGTGTGATGTTTGATCTCGGTAAACCAGGCCAAACACGTGTACTGAGTGGTACCGCGCCATTCAAGGTTTTGTTTGGGTATTCGCAGGCTGTGAAGATGACCTTTAATGGTGAAGTGTTTGATCAAAGTAGCCTTGCGCGTGGCAAAGTAGCCAGGTTTACGTTAGGTAATAACAGTGAATAGAACGATGAGCGCAATACGTTAATGAAATCAACTTCACCAATTATACGACGTAAATCTCGCCAGATTATGGTGGGTGACGTGGCGGTGGGTGGTGATGCACCCATCTCTGTGCAAAGTATGACCAATACGGATACCTGTGATGTTGAGGCGACGGTTGGGCAGATTGAAGCCTTACAGAAAGTGGGCGCGGATATTGTCCGTGTCTCTGTGCCGACGATGGATGCAGCAGAGGCGTTTGGACAAATTAAACAGCGTGTCTCTATTCCACTGGTGAGCGATATCCATTTTGATTATAAAATTGCGCTACGTGTGGCCGAACTGGGTGCTGACTGTTTGCGTATTAATCCGGGTAATATCGGCAAAGAAGAGCGTGTTCGTGCGGTGATCGATAGTGCGCGCGACCATAATATTCCGATTCGGATTGGTGTTAATGCCGGATCGTTAGAGAAAGAGCTGCAGGTCAAATATGGTGAACCAAGCGCTGATGCACTGGTTGAATCTGCACTGCGACATATCGATATCCTGGATCGACTCGACTTTCAGGAATACAAGATTAGCCTTAAGGCATCGGAAATCTTTATGACAGTTGCCGCCTATCGCAAGCTGGCGACGCAGATTGAACAGCCGCTGCATCTTGGGATTACTGAGGCGGGTGGGTTGCGTTCTGGCACAGTGAAATCTGCGATTGGGCTTGGCATGTTGTTGAATGACGGCATTGGAGACACCATTCGTATTTCGCTGGCTGCTGATCCGGTTGAAGAGATTAAAGTGGGTTTCGATATCCTGAAGAGTCTGCGTCTACGCAGTAAGGGGATTAACCTGATCGCCTGTCCTTCCTGTTCGCGTCAGCAGTTTGATGTGATCTCTACCGTGAATGCACTGGAATCACGCTTTGAAGATATTACTGACCCACTTGATGTGGCGGTAATTGGCTGTGTGGTGAATGGCCCTGGAGAGGCGAAAGAGGTTGATGTTGGCTTAACCGGTGGCTCGCCAAACTTATTGTATGTGGGTGGTAAGCCGAGGCAGAAATTAGGCAACGAGGCGTTGGTCGATGAGATTGAACGTCATGTGCGTGAGCAGATCGCGCAACATAAAGCGTCGACCGTTGATGACAATGGTGATGTTGTGATTCCCTTGCAGGAATTGAAACGTAGCTAGTGACTGTTTATCCGTTCAGTTAACTCGAATAGTGTAGGAACAACCTTGTCCAAGAGTATAAAAGTAGTGCGTGGTATGCACGACATCGTGCCGCAGCAGAGCCCAGTTTGGCAGCACCTGGAAGGGTGTGTTCGCCAGGTTGTGCAGGGTTATGGTTATGATGAAATTCGCATGCCGATTGTCGAAAAAACAGAACTGTTTGTGCGTACCATTGGTGAAGTGACGGATATCGTCGCGAAAGAGATGTATACCTTTGAGGATCGTAATGGCGATAGCCTGAGCCTACGTCCGGAGGGGACTGCGTGCTGTGTGCGTGCTGGGATTGAAAACGGTCTACTCTATAACCAGATTCAACGCCTGTGGTATAGCGGCCCGATGTTTCGCCATGAGCGCCCACAAAAGGGGCGTTATCGCCAGTTTCATCAAACGGGCGTTGAGGTTTATGGGCTGGATGGCCCCGATATTGATGCCGAACTGATTATGATGAGCGCACGCCTGTGGAAGCTGCTGGGCATTGAGCGGCTGGAGTTGCAGATTAATACGCTGGGTACGTCGGTTGCACGCGCCGCTCATCGTAAAAAATTGATTGAATACCTGGCACTCCATCGTGATGTGCTTGATGAAGAGAGTGTGTTACGCCTGGAGAAAAACCCGCTGCGTATTCTTGATAGTAAAAACCCGGCGATGCAGAAGATGATTGAAGATGCGCCGCAGTTGCTAGACTACCTTGATGATGAGTCTAGCCAGCACTTTGAAACATTGCAGATACTGCTTGATGGAGTCGGGATTGAATACCGTATTAATCCCCGGCTTGTGCGGGGCCTCGACTATTATCAAAAGACGGTTTTTGAATGGGTTACGACTGATCTTGGTGCACAGGGTACCGTGTGTGCCGGTGGACGTTACGATGGGCTGGTAGAACAGCTGGGTGGTAAGGCGACACCTGCAATCGGTTTTGCAATGGGGATGGAGCGCCTGGTGGCGTTGATTGAGGATCGAGAGCTGGCGGTGCCAGACGCAACGCCTCATGCTTATTTTGTCTTAGCAGGTGATTCGGCAGTGTCGCAAGGGTTATTATTGGCTGAGCAGTTACGCAATGCACTGCCCACATTACGACTGCGTAGCCATTGTGGCGGTGGTAGTTTTAAAAGTCAGATGAAGAAAGCAGATAAAAGCGGTGCTAAATGGGTGTTAATACTGGGCGAAGATGAGATTGCGCTGCAGCAGGTCACCGTGAAGCATCTACGTGATGGTCAACCACAGACATCACTCAATATTGATGCACTGATAGAATATTTAAAGGAACAGTTACTCAGCCATTAGTGTGCATAACGTGCAAAAATGGGGTGACAAAAATGAACATAAATAGAGGATGCAGATGTGGTAGCTCATACAACTGAAGAAGAACAGATTGAGTCACTGAAGAAGTGGTGGGGACAAAATGGCACGTCAGTGGTGGTCGGACTGGTGGTCGGTTTTGGTGCCTTGATTGGTGGCAACTACTGGATACAACATAACGTGGCGCAAAGCGAGAATGCATCACTGGAATTTTCACAGTTACAGGATGACCTGCAGCAGTCTCGCAATGATGCAGTGATGACGCGTGGTGAACACATCGTTAATAATTTTTCTGGCACCCCTTATGCGGTGTTGTCAGCGTTTGCGATTGCAAGAATTAAGGTCGATGAAGGTGACCTTTTATCTGCTCGCACTCGTTTGCAGTGGGTGTTAGATAATAGTAAACAGGCCGAATTTATCCATATGGCTCGTATTCGAATGGCTTCTGTGATGTTGGCTGAGGGCAATGCCGATGGTGCTTTATCGTTGATTAATACGGTTGAAGCAGGCGAGTATCTTCCTTTATATGAAGAGCTGAAAGGTGATATTTACGCCTCATTATCTCAGCTAAGCCAGGCGCGAGGCGCCTATGAGAAAGCATTGAAGGCGAATGACAAGGGGGATAACAGCTTGTTGCAGATGAAGCTTGATGACCTCGGTGGTGAGGGCGCATAGCAATATGAGTGGTTCTGTTGTATTGAGTGCTGGCCGCCTGTGGTTACCGCTACTTGCTCTTTTGTCTCTGCCTGGTTGTAGCGGTACATTAACGCATGAGTCACACCCGATGCCACTTGAACGCTTCGAGCCAGTGGCTAGCACTGTGGCGGTTTGGTACAAGCAGCCGCAGTCGCGTGTGGATGAGTGGGAAGGGTCGCCTGCCATTGTGGTGGAAGGTGAGCAGTTGTTTATCGCTCATCCACGTGGCCGCGTGCGCGCATTAGATGCTGAGTGCGGTTGTCGTCAGTGGGATGTTGAAACTGAAGTGTCCTTAACTGGTGCTGTGGGTAGTGGTGATGGTTATCTATTGCTGGGTACTCACAAAGGTGAGTTGTTGGCGTTATCAAGCAAAGATGGTTCGATGTTATGGCGTAGTGAACTGTCCAGTGAGGTAATGAGCGCACCGCAAGTTTCACAGGGTGTGATTGTTGTGCGCACTAATGATGGCAAAATGTTTGGTCTTAATGCACAGAGTGGTGAGCGCCTGTGGGTTTACGAGACGATTGTTCCATCGTTGAGCCTGCGTGGTGTCGGCGCGCCATTGATCGTGGATGACAAGGTCTTTGCTGGTTTTTCAAATGGCAGGGTTGCGGCACTCACCGTGAGCAATGGTAAATTGTTATGGGAGAAGGTTGTTGCGTTAGCCAAGGGGCGCTCAGAACTGGAACGCCTGGTCGACGTTGATGCAGAACTTGCCTATGGTGATGGCATTTTATATGCAGTTGCTTTTCAGGGACGATTGATTGCACTTGAGGTGGCGACTGGGCGTATTATCTGGGCGCGCGAATTCTCTTCGCACAGTGGTATCGCACTTGATGAGCAGCAGCTTTTTATTAGTGATGATGATGGGCAGGTAATGGCCCTAGACCGGCGTACTGGTGCAACATTATGGCGACAGGATAAACTCATTCGGCGCGATATTAGTTCGCCCATTATTCACGACGGAAAAATTGTGGTGGGTGATTTTGAAGGCTACCTGCACTGGCTATCGACAGAAGATGGTAGTGTTGTAATGCGCCGCATTGTCGATGATGTTGCGGTGACGGAACGGCCGCTTGTGATTAACGACATCCTCTATTCAGTGAGTCATCAAGGTACGATTACCGCACTTCGAGTGGACGGGTTATGAAGCCTGTAATTGCATTGGTTGGGTTACCGAATGTGGGTAAATCAACACTCTTTAATCGTCTCACTCGTACTCGAGATGCGCTGGTGGCAGATCAACCTGGTCTGACGCGGGATCGTAACTATGGCGAAGGTAAAATGGGGCCGCATCCCTATATTGTAGTGGATACCGGTGGTTTAGGTGATTCGAAAAAAGGGATCGATGGCCTGATGATGGATCAGGCGATGGTGGCGATTGATGAGGCCGATGCTGTGCTCTTTTTAGTTGATGGGCGTGTCGGCGTTTCTGCCGGTGATAAGACCATTGCAGACCGTCTGCGCCGCACGGGTAAACCATTGATGCTGGTGATCAACAAGGCTGAAGGGCGTGACGTTGATCTGGTTAGCAGCGAATTTTATGAGTTGGCTTATGCAAATACGGTAGTGATCTCCGCTGCACATGGTGAAGGCGTATCGGACATGATGAGTGAAGTGTTTGAGCAGATGCTCACAGTAGAAACACCTGAGGAAGAAGATGAAGATGGCCCGCGTAGCATTAAAGTGGCTATTTCAGGGCGGCCTAATGTGGGTAAGTCCACATTAGTTAATCGGATTTTAAAAGAAGATCGCGTGCTTGCATTTGATCGCCCGGGTACTACTCGCGATAGCATTCGTATTCCTTTTCAACGCGGCAAGCAGGATTATATTTTGATCGATACCGCCGGTATGCGCCGTCGTAGTCGTGTTAGTGATGTGGTTGAGAAATTTAGTTCAATTAAGGCACTGCAGGCAATTAGTGAGGCGGACGTCGCGATTCTCGTCATTGATGCCCACGCGGGAGGTATTGCAGAGCAGGATACTAAGATTCTTGGGTATGTGCTGGAAAGCGGTAAAGCGCTGGTGATAGCGATCAATAAATGGGATGGCATGGATGATTATGATAAACAGCGTGTCGAAGATGAATTACAACGTCGCCTTGCCTTTATCGACTTTGCTGAGATTCACTTTATTTCAGCACTGAAAGGCCAGGGGGTGGACGGCCTGTTTAAGTCGGTACAGCGGGCGTACAACTCGGCACAGATGGCGCTATCGACACCACAGCTAACGCGCATTCTTGCCGAGGCAGTGGCAGCGCATGCTCCACCGGCTGTTCATATGCGACGGATTAAACTGCGTTATGCGCATCAGGGTGGGCATCGTCCACCGCGGATTGTGATTCATGGAAATCAAACTGAAAACATTCCTGATAGTTACGTGCGTTATCTTGAAAAAACTTTCCGCAAGCAATTGAAGCTGGAAGGAACGCCGATCAAGATTGAATTCAAAACGAGTGACAACCCTTATAAAGGGCGTAAAAACGTGCTGACTGATCATCAGCAAGATAAGCGTAAGCGCTTTAAGAAATTCACTACACGACGTAATAAAAAGCATTGATTTTTTGTAACTATTCAGCTCGCCATTTCCGCGTTCCCGCTCAAGGGTTACCTGGAAAAAATGATCATTTATCCATACAAACTCACATTTTTTGCCTTGAACTGGCAAGCTTTAAGGGCAATCTGAATAGCGACACGCTTATTTTCTACTGTGCTGAATAGTTACGATTTTTTTGTGGTGGTATAAAATTTTTACATAGTAGGGTTGTGTTGCTACTCCGCTAAAAATATTTGACGTCCATAGCAAAGCCTTATTCATCGATGCGGTATGGCCCCTTTCCCCAGCTTGTTCAGGGTGTGTTTTGTCTTCTTACTTAACAGCGCTTTCTAATCGGTGCTACGATGACGATAGCTGCTGTCGTATCCCCAATGTCATTTGCTCGTTTCTAACTTGCATTAAAACCACATGTATTTTGTTGTTGTTATCTGTATTGTCTCTGCTTATTATTCGAATATAAGAAATTAAGAATAATGAGTGTATATTCCTATTTTTCTAGCGTGTGATGTGATAAATAGT
>UOFQ01000201.1_pt1 | contig 23065 bp, 15 predicted proteins | sample 1988961 | NCBI WGS metagenome assembly UOFQ01 (sample SAMEA4712195, study PRJEB27164) | hydrothermal vent metagenome | biome: marine basaltic hydrothermal vent biome; feature: marine hydrothermal vent; material: mineral | place: Pacific Ocean | collected 2011-06-14/2011-07-23 | depth 1719 m | reverse complement strand
CCTCAGCTAGCCAGTAATTCCAAAAACACTGTTTAGGCTGAGACCCCCATTGCTTTTTAAATTTATAGGTTGGGCCATCAACCGTTGAGCGCCCAAAATCAAAGATTTCATAGCCTCTAGAGATAGAGAACTTAAGCACCTCCCAGTAGAGCTTCATATTTGTTCCGAGGCGATTATATTCACGCAGAGACGAGGCCCAGGGGATCTCAATGATTTTCTTGTGACCCACCAAAAATGCAGCGGCAACCGGAATGTCGTTCAAATAGATCACAACAACAAAAGCATCACTCGGAAAACTTTTCAATATCTCCTCAAATAATACCCTGGTATAAACCGGCGTACCCAGATCACGCATATTTCGAGAAAATACTGAATAAAAATCATCAAGCAGTTCTAGTCCGCCAGTACTCACCGATGCTCCTTCACGCTCAGGGCGTTTAACTTGTGAGCGTCGCTTAGAACCAATTGATTTCCATAAAATATCGGGGTCCGATGGCAAATCAAGCAGCATCAATACTTTTTCATCTTTATATTGCCAGTCCCCACTGCGCCCATGGAATTCTCTTAGTTCAATATGAGACACCGCCAGCTCCTGAGCCAGATGAATCACATGTCTCAGTAGTGCTTCTTCTGCCTCAGCGTCATTCGAAAGCAAACCACCGTGATTAAAATAAGGCATCGACACCAGGAAATTACCAAACATGCGATTCTTAAAATGGACTAGCGGCAAAATACCAGCCACATCTCCAGCCGCTGAAATAGCCGCTAAATAGTGGCATTTACAATTAAAGGCTCTGCTTAATACATCCTTCCAGCCACTTAAGTGATAGACACTCGCCTGCTCACAGCGATCGACATATGCATTCCACCTTGATTCACCGATCTCTTCGATAGTCGAAACTTCCATGTTATTTAGTAACCCCTAAATAAACTTCCTCCATCGTTCCCCAGCTAAAATCTTTTAATAAATGCTGCAGGCGAGACTCCATACGTCTTAAATTAAGGTAATGCCTGAAACGCGTCTTAACAGCAATTTTTTTTTGGCGAGGTTGATCAGGGTCAAGCTCCCAGGGATGAAAGTAAAAATTACAGGGCTTCCCTTCACCCTGATTCACACGCTCTATTGCCCACCTGGATAATCGGTAAGGAAACAATCTAAAGTAGCCACCTCCGCCACAAGGGAAATTACGGCCATACATTTCAATGGTAGAAACAGGGATTTCAGTCAGGCCCAGCTCTGGTATTTCATATCTGAAACGAGAGGCATCCGGTATCCCGTATAAGTCATGCTTAATGGGGTAAACGCTAGAGCTATATCGATACCCCTCTTCTGCCAGTATTTCATGCGCCCACAAAGTTGACTCAACGATTGAATAGCTAGGGGCACGATAGCCTTTAACGTTGACACTACCGATCTCTTCAAGAATTGCTTTGGATGCTCTAACTTCCTCTCTGAACTGCTTTTTATCTAATGTCGTTATACGACTATGGCTGTATCCATGACTCGCTAACTCATGCCCATTGTCGACAATCTCACGAACAAGCCCTGGGTAACGATCTGCCACCCAGCCCAGCACAAAAAAAGTTGCTTTAATATCCGCTTCGCCAAATAGCGCTAATGCCTTGCGGGTGTTTCTCTCAACGCGACACTCTAAACTATCCCAGCTCGCTCTATCTATTACCGATTCAAATGCAGATACCTGGAAGTAATCTTCAACATCCACACTCATCGCATTTGTAATTTTTTTATTCGACAAAACAAGCCCTCTCTTTTCATTTAATTGGCAATCTCTAACAGCATATGGGCCAATGGCATTATTTAGATGGGATCTTTACACCACTGTTCTTTATTCCCTAAAACAACATGCGAATAAAGAGACCAACCTGCTGTTCTCGATAACTCAACGCTATATCTGCCTCTCTCTTGGTAATGGTATACTCGCCACCCATCGACACAGACCTGATGGGGGCCGTCTCGACCTTTATTGAGACATACGATAAACGGTCTTTTCCTGGCAGACTAACCGTTTCACGGTCTCGTATGGAGAACGCCAGATCTAGCGAGCTCTTAGCCGTCATAGACCAATTCCAGCTTGCCGTTACAAAATCAACAATTTCCTGATTCAAACTCAACTGGAAATCACGAATCTCACGATAACCTGATAGTTCACCACGACTTCTCGGCCACTGGTAATAAAACAAAGCATTACTTCTTCTAATTTCAAACACTTCTGTTACCAGAAATGTATTCCCCAGGCCATCAAATGCGGCGGGAGTCGTTTCATCTAAAGTTCCGCTACGATTAAGCTCTATCGATGTTTGAGTGATATCCTTTCGATAGCTCGCCTCGACACCCGTTCGCGAATTATACTGGTATAACAGCCGTAGCGAGGCTGTATCGCCAAAATAACGCTCTCCAATCGTTCCACTCACTACAATCTTACGAGTGGGTAAGAATTCAGCACCAATTTCACCAAAGCCACCTTCCGTCTTCTCGACAGTTGAACGCTCGTATCGGTCCTCTTCATAACCGGCATTCAACAACCATGTCCAGGTGCTATTCATCTGGTAACGAGTATCGAGTCTAATTTCATCCAACTCTGTTGGAGTGGTAACTCTATCACTTTCGACTCTCACCCCACTGTACGAAAGGTTAACGCTAATATTATCACCTCTTCCACCATATTCAGTCAGGGCTGTTATTTCCTGAACCTGACTATCAGTTAATTCAGTGCTTTTATATTTGATATCCTGATAATCATAATCAATACGCGAACGCCAACGTGGATTCCACTGTTTCACTAGGTAAGGTTTAATACCGACAGTACTAACATCCGTACGATTGGTTGATAATGTCCTATTATTCGCAGCAACGGCGCCTAGCTGCGAGACCGCACTCTGCACCCTGTCTGCTGATAGATCTAAAAAGAGCAGCTCGGAAAGAAGTTCCGAATTCGTTGAAGCGCGATATTGTTGGAAATTACGAGTCTCATCTGCACGCTGATAGGTTAAATATTGGTAACTAGCACCCAGCTCGCCCCGATGCCGACGCGAAGTGAGTATCAAAGTGACCTCGGGTTTAATTTCAGTGATTGAATCTTTCTCGCTCAACGCATCTACTGTCAACTCTCGGTTATCTGTCCAGTAATGAGAAGCAAGGATAGATGGGATAATCTCAATATTAGCCTGCGCAGGCATCACACCCATCCACAGTGACGACCAGACAAATAGATAAGCAGCACGCCACATCAACATAATTATATTCACCCTCTTCCTGACTCTTCATCTCCAGAATAATAGTAACCATAGCTATCATTTTCAGCCAGCACGCCACCTTGACGTTTATTAAGAACCAGTCCCGTCAATGTTTTTTCTGTATCAATACATATAAGCGCTTGCTGAATAATGGATTGCGGCGTTTTATCTGCCTCCGTCACTATGATAGCCTGCCCTGCGTATTGAGAAAGGATTTCAGCATCATTTGCAGCCAGCAGAGGAGGTGCATCCATCAAAATAATTCGATCAGCATAACGCTCAGGTATCTCAGCCGCCAGTTGCTTCATACGATCCCCCGCCAATAGTTCAGCAGAATGTTTATGAGCTCGTCCAGCAGGAATAAGCTTTAGCTGGGGAATTTCAGTATTGATAATGACATCTTCAATGGATGTATCACCTTCCAGCACATCCACCAACCCAGGAAGTGCTTCCACCCCAAAGACCTTACTCAAAGAACGTCGCATACAGTCAACATCCATCAGCAGCACTGTAATATCACGTTCAAGGATTATATTTAGCATCAGATTAATCGCACAAAAAGTCTTTCCTTCCCCAGGGACCGCACTACTAATCATCACCAAATTCCGAGGCAATTCACCTTCACTTTTTTCTTTTGGGAATGCCTTTTTCAAGATTGGTCGTTTAATCTTCCTGAATTCACTAAACTGGCAAGAGTCTTCATAATTATCGGGCAGATAACCTTCCGATTCCAATCGGTTCAGCTGAAACACCAGAGGCTTCATTTTATTACCTTCAGAGAAATTACCTTTAAGGTCAGTGGTTCCTCTGTTTTGTAGGCTATCAGAGGCACTCTCCATTTTTTCAACGCGGCGCTCTGGAACTGATTCAGGGACAGCACCCTCTGCTGCTTCACTATTTTGTCGAGCAAGGCGTTCCATCATTCTCTCTATGCTGCTCATAGTAATTTCCTCACCATCACGAACAGATCGGACAAACTCTGCTCCATCATGCTCAGCCACAAAAAGGTTCCATAACTTGCCAGCAGCATGACTATCAATATAAGAAATAACAGGTGCGTTTTAACTATCGTTGCAATGCTGGCCATGCCGCTGTCAATGCGGGTCACCGCACCATAAATGGACAAATCTGTGATTTTCGCCAATCCATACATATCAGAGACGACTGGACGTAAAAAACCGATTAAAATGGCCAGCCCCATGCCGATACCAATGGCTGCCGCCAATACCATGGTTAATAATAAAAGCCGTTGGGGCCCTGATGGCGTCGCGGGAACCCAGGGCGGATCGATAACCCTAAATTTAACGTTATCCCCTGACTCATCAGCAGATTCAGATAGCCTTGCTGATTCAAGCCGTTCCACTAACTGCTCATATTTCATTTTTGTGATGTCATAATCGCGCGACAAACTGGCCAGTTCCGCTTCAACCTCCGGTAACGTCGAAATGCGTTCCTTGAGTACCCTGGCACGCTTCTGGTATTCATTCATGCGGACACGAAGCGATGCAATTCTGGCGTTTGCCTGAGCAAGCGCGAGTGTTAACTCCTGGTGCAATCTCGAATCTTCTGGCTTACTCGAATGACTGGAAGAGCCGTTCTTGCCGCGCAACTCTTGCAATTTAAGTTGCTCTAGTTCATTAATTACTCGTTCCAGTTCAATAATATCGGGGTGCAGATCAGTAAAGCGTAATTTTTTTTCATCCAGTTGCGCCTGCATCGTCCGTAAACGCTCATCATAACGACCATCAACCTTAATCTCACCGCCTTCGAAGCTGGCAACAAACTCCAGCAGACGATTTTCAAGCTCTTTACGTGAGAATTCAGCCTCACGCATCTCAAGGTTTGCTGCATCAAGATTCTGTTCGGCCTGCCTTAGATCCTGAAAAAAGCCCCCCTCCTGACTAGGTAAAATATTAAAGTTCTTTCGCTTAAACGTCATCAGGCGATCTTCCGCAAGCACTAATCGTGTATCATACTGTTTAATCTGTTGCGCTAGAAATTGCTGTGCGCTATCTGAATCCTGGCGCGAACTACCCAATGCCGTTTCGACCAAAATATTCAACAACACCTGAATCACTTGCTTCGCCGTAGCAGGATCATTATGCGCATAGTGTAGTGTATAGAGATTATTCTGCCCTCGTGACCTGGCAGATGGACTAATAAGGCGGATCTCATTCGCTAACCTTTCTACCAGCTTTTCTTTTGCACCAGCGGCGGAGAACTCCCCTCCAAAATTGACCTCGTCCACCACTTTTTCAAGATTAGGACGACTCAAAAGCGTCTTTGTCATAATCAGTAGACGCTGCTCGATATCGGGCTGAACGGTTAAACCCTCAAGAAGCGGCAGAAGAATTGAGTCGGTATCAACATAAACCCGCGTACTCGCTTCAAATTTATCAGGCATCACCATCACGACTGGCCAGCCAATCATGGCAACCAGCCAGGCGACAGCCAGCGCCTGCCAGCGATAACGTATAAGAGCCCTAACATGAGGGAACAACAACTCACGAAGCATCGCTTCCATTACAACCTCTAAAACAGACTTTCGGGAATAACAAGAATATCGCCCGGTTGCATGAGCATATTCTGACTCATATCGCCACCATTCAACATATCATCAAGTCGCACCCGAATTTTATCAACCCCAACAGCATTCTTACGCACCACACTTGATCGATTACCAGAAGCAAATTCAGATATTCCACCAACGGCAATCAACACATCTAACAACGTCATGTTTTGCCTGTATGGCAAAGCCACTGGCCTGGTGGCAGCACCGATCACTCGAATCTGCTCACTGTAACGCCCAACAAACTGAGTCACTGTTACCGTTACAACAGGAGATTTAACATATTGCTGTAACCTCACCTCAACATCCCTGGCTAACTGAGTCGATGTTTTACCACTAGCGACAACATCCTCTACCAGCGGGGTGGTGATAGTACCATCCGGCTTTACTGGAATAGAAACAGACAATTCAGGACTCCCCCAGACAAATACCTGCAACTCGTCTCCAGCACCGATCACATAATCACTGCGCTGCCCACCTCCATCCGTTATATCTGCCTTTAGTAATGCAGCAGGTGGAGAAACAGCACTACATGCCAACAATAACTGGCTAAGAAAAATACAAATGACTGTATTGACTGAAAATTTCATTCGCTGAAGAATTCCCTATTGATAACCATCGAATTCCCTACAACACGCAAGCCAGCACCCCGCCCACCGTCGCAATATCTGTATTGGCATGAAAACGTTTTTTCTTTAATGATTTTAAGAACTTTCCACGAGTGTGGCCTAATCATAAACCGAAGCAACCCGGACTCACCCACTAAGGTGAATATTAACATAATACACCGTAAAATAACCATACACCAAAGAGTGGTATACGGCTCCCGGCATGTGGCGACCTATCGATCCAGTTGAATTCAGTGCTTATTAACGCGCCCTCCAAACCTATTTTACCCATCACTGTCATTCATATAACACTCAAAATCACAAACCCAATTGACTAGACAATCGTTGCACATCCTTTCTATCCCTCGCCTGAGGGTTACGCTTGATAACATCACTCAACAATTTTTTTGCCTCACGCTTTCCAGAAGCAGACTTGAGCAACGCCTCAACTAAATGAAGAGCAATGTCATCGTTATCCTTCGACATCCGATGAGCCATACGAAGGTGCTCAACACCCTCTTCGTAGTGACCGCTTTTCACTAACGCCCAACCTAAAGTATCAACCACACTACTAACACCTGGCGCAAGCTCAACGGCTTTACGTGCAACGGCTACCGAACGTGAGTCATTTACCAGAGAGTATAACCAGGCCAGATTATTGAGCGCTGGCACATTACCAGCGTCTCGCCTGATTGCAGACTCATAAAACTGGATCGCCTGAGAGTTCTCACCTAATTGCAGATAAATACCGGCAATCTTATCCTCGCTAGCCAGATTCGAAGCCGATAAAGAGCGCCATTTCTCTACATCTCGATCAATTTCATCTCGCCGACCCAATTGATGCTTTAACCGCATTAATTTCGACAAAGCCCCTAAAGATGGGGCCAAATTAAAAGCCTGCTGATACGCCAGCACGGCTGATTCATATTTTTTTAACGCCAAATTCAGTTGCCCATCAAGCGCATAGACAACAGCATTACTACCCCGTTTTTTCTTTAGGGCATTAATTCGAGCTTCAGCCTCTGCGTACCAGGCATTTGAAATTTCCAGATCAATTAACGCTATTTCAATACTCAAAGCATCTGGAATTGAGCGCAACCCCCTCAAAAGACTTCGACGTGCCTGTTCATTACTTCCTAACTTGCGCTGCATAGCAGCAAGCGTCGTCACAATAGAGCTATCATCAGGGTAGCTCAGCATCGCACCCTTAAGAATTTCAACTGCCTCAACTTTATTACCCTGACTAAAATTAATCTGAGCATCCATTCGCATCAATAAAATATTATTCGGGTTTGATTGAATCCCCTTAGCAACAATACCAGCAGCCTTTTCAAACTGTTTTCCTCGTATATAGTATCGAGCTAGCATCAAGGCAGGTTCAATTGCCGCAGGGTTACTCATAGATGCTCGCTCAATCCAGTCAATCGCCTGATTCATCTCATTTCGGCTCTCTGCAATCTTCGCTAAACCAAAAAAAGCACGTAAGTTATTGCTATCAGCGCGTAACACCTGTTTAAAGTACTGTTCAGATTCAGTAAAGTGACTATCTTCGGCATCGAGCTTCGCCAACTCCAACAAAGCAGGCACAAATAATCTGTTTTTTGCTAATGCCTGCCGATAGCTCTCTCGGGCTCTCCCCCTATCTCCCAGCACCTGATGAATACTTCCCATCAACGCATCAACAATAGCCTCTTCAGGGTAGCCAGCTTCAAGTGCACTAGCCTCAGCCATCGCACTATCGATATCCCCTTGTTTGACATGCGTCAGCGCTATCATTATGCGCGCCTGAAGCGCCCGATCACCTGAGATCTCCTCCAACTCCTTAATCGCCTCGTTATATTCCCCCTGTGCAAGGTAGACCTTCGCCAACTCTGACCGTATCTCTGCACTCTCACCTTGCGCCAGGGCGCGGTTCAGATAGCGTTGTCCGCCAGCAACATCACCAGCCGATATGGCAGCCACGCCCACTATTCTTAACAACTCAGCATCGGCACTTTCATCTGCAGCTGCCGACGCTAATATCCTGACAGCCTCATCTGGAGACTGCAGCTTCATATGGACTGCGGCTAACATTTTACGAGCCTGTTGATGTGCTGGGATAGCATTAATCACTCGAGTCAGGTGACGACTAGCCTGCTCATATTGCCCCAGTGCATATTGAGTTGCCCCCATCAATAACTGACTGGGCAGGTGCCGCTCCATGACGTTTAGAACCTGAGCCAAACGCTCTGCTGCTTTACTATATTCTTGCTTCTGATATAAAAGCAGTGCATCAAAGTACTTTGGCATAGGGTGATTGGGGAGCTGCGTTAATAACACATTGACATGCTTAGATGCCGCTGAGGCATTAGATTGGGCTAATGCCGCCTGGATAAGACCTAACCGCGCCTGAAAACCAAATCGAGTATGCTGCTCAGTGCCCGTTGCGCCGAGCGCCTTTCCATAACTAATTTCAGCCGCGGCATAATCTGCCATACTGGTATTTATACGCCCTTGCAACAACCATCCATCCACGCTGTCAGGATAAGCCCTCGTCATATCAATCATCTTAGCTATCGCTTGCTTTAAGTCCCTCTCTAAAAGCAATAACTTAACACCTGCGAGAAGCGCCCATTGACTATTCGGCATTGCACTGATCGCAACATCATAAGCATCCATTGCCTTTTGCTGCTCTTTCTGAGCCATATAGATATCACCACGCATCAGCCCTGCCTCAGCCAACTGCTCAGAGGTTGCCACATCAGGTAAAGAGAGGCTCTTTAAAGCATCATCAAACTCACTTCCAAGCATAAAAGCTTGCGCCAATAACAGAGAAATCTCCGCGCCATTCTCACCAAGCTGTTGAACTCGAAGCAACTCTGTTTGCGCACTACCCCCATCTCCCTGTCGCAGATAAAGCTCCCCAAGCAAACGCCTCACGCTTCTGTTTTCCGGATCATCCTGCAGTGTCGATTTCAGCTTAATCATAGCGGTACGAGCATCGTTATTTTTCAGGCTCTGCTGCGCATTACCCATTTGCGCCACTTCATCTGTACCAGCACTGCATCCCATCACAAAAGATAGAATAATAAATATAACTATATATTTAGATGAATTCATACCACTCTCCCCACAGCATAATTTTTTGAGACCTTGTAGACGATTGTTCTTTTGTCCTCTGGCGCTGTGAAAAGCGCTCTCAGTCGGTCATTGATAGCGATAAACTCTCTCATTCCACGCGTTTTTTTCTTGCCAGAGAATAAAATTCCTGCTCGTGGAAAGGTCTCTTTAATTATGCTCTAATTTATCATCACTAAACTATAATTTTAGAAAAAATACAATCACCTACTTACCGCCATTGCTCTCGCCTTAGAAGCGCTAATCACCTGGGTTCAAGAGCATATTTTTTCATCATAGAGTAAAGCGTCGGTCGGCTGACACCAAGTTCTTCTGCTGCCTGGCTAATATTACCACCAAATTGAGATAATGCCCTGGCCAACAACTGCTTCTCGAGGACTTCTCGAGCCTGTTTCAAATTGATGGAATCAAGCCCAGGTAACTCAGTCTTCACCTCTAATTCGAGCGCTTTAGCAGAAATCGTATCGCTATCTTCGAGAATCACTGCCCGTTTTATTTTATTTTCCAGCTCACGAACATTCCCTGGCCACGCATAGCTTTCAATTGCTGTAATAGCTTCTTTAGCAAAATATTTAATTGGTCTTTTCATCTTTTTTGCATAGCGATCAAGAAACACTCTGGCAATTACGACAGCATCACCAGACCGCTGTTTAAGAGAAGGGATATCGATAACAATCTCACTAATCCGATAATATAGATCTTCGCGAAATGTTCCCTGCTCCATTTTTAGCTTAAGATCCTGATGTGTAGCACAAACAACCCGAACATCGACAGGAATCTCTTTCCTCCCCCCCAAACGCTCTACTATTCGCTCCTGTAAAAAACGTAATAATTTTGCCTGAAGTGACTGCGGCAAATCACCAATTTCATCCAGAAAGAGCGTTCCTTGATTCGCATACTCAATCTTGCCTATTGTTTGCTTCGATGCCCCCGTAAACGCGCCCTTTTCATACCCAAACAGTTCACTCTCTAACAGGTTTTCAGGGATCGCCGCGCAGTTAATCGCCACAAAACGACTCTTAGCTCTGTCACTCAGGTAATGCAGAGCCCTTGCAATCAACTCTTTACCGGTGCCACTCTCTCCCGACACGAGCGTAGTAACATCTGTAGGAGCCACACGTTCTACCATTTTACAGACATCTATCATCTGCGGGCTTGTTGCAATGACGCCATCCAGTGGAGATCCTCTACTATTTTCAGACAGCTGTCTGTTCTCCTCCTCCAGCTCATAAAGATTAATGGCTCGCTGAATAATGAACTTTAGTGCATCGTCGTCAAATGGTTTTTGACAATAATCATAGGCACCCAGCTTAATGGCTCTAAGTGCATTTTCCTTGTCATCATTGCTGGTTAACATGATCACCTTGGTATTCGATGCGATTTCTCGAATCATACTCAAAGTTTCAAACCCCTCCGTCACCCCCGAAGCATCAGGTGGCAGGCCAAGATCAAGCGTCACAACACCTGGAGCATACGCCTTCATCGCCTTCATCGCCTCAGTGCGATCACCCGCGATAAAGACCTCAAAGTCATCAGCCAACGCCCACTTCAGCTGTTTTTGAAGCCCGAGGTCATCCTCAACAATCAGTAATTTATTTTTCAATTCCAATACCTATTAAAGTAAACACAGGTAAGGCTGCATTCACCACGAAGCACGCAAAGGCAAAAATAGTCTAAAGTCTTTTAAGCTCTCTCCCCCTACTCTCTTTTATCCTTTCCTTCTTTCCCCTGCTCTATATTAACGGCAGGATAACATGAAATGATGAACCCTCCCCTTCTACACTTTCAACCTCAAGCCGCCCACCTACCTGCAAGATATATTCTCGACTTTCATATGCACCGATACCCATTCCAGCACTTCCTTTTGTGGAGTCAAAAGGGCGAAACAGACGGTTTTGAATAAAGGCGTCGCTCATCCCGCTGCCAGTATCGCAAATGGTGATTCGCACAAAATGACTCTCAGCACTGCAGCTAATCATCACTTCTCCTTGAGCAGGAGTTGCATCTTGTGCGTTTTGAACCAGATGCCCAAGGATGGTCTCCAGGCGGTCTTTTTCTACTTCTACAAAAAGACCGTTATCAAGATCAGCATTTAATACAGGGGAAGGCTCTCCCCGGTTTTTTTCTTCAACAACACAGTTCAAGATATCGTTAAGATTGACGGATGTGACATCAGGCTGAAAATAACTCTCTTTTCCAGTTCTTAATTGTGTAATCAGCCGCTCCATCTTGCCCACTGAATGACGCGTTGTTTCAATCATATCATCGACAAATTCAGGCTTATGCTTGTGCTTGTCGGCATTGCGAATCATCAAAGATAACTGGGCTACCATGTTTTTCATGTCGTGGATAACAAAGGTCGAAAACCGGTTATAGGCCTCAAACTGACGCACATCAACCAGTGCTTGGCTCATCTGATACTGAGACAGCGAAACAGCAGCCTGTCTACCCGCGGCCTTCAACAAATCACTGTCTTCCCAGTTAAATGTTCTTTCACTGCGAGGATGAGAGAAAAGCACCATCGCAATCAAACGATCCCCCTCTAAAAGCGGCGCCACCAGCCATCCCAGGTGGTTTTTGGTCAGCCACTCAGGCAGCACAAGCCCCTGATAGAGTTCTGGCTTCTGCCTGTATTCATCAACACTGATTACCCACTCGGTCTCTTCAAGAAATAGAACCAGCTCATCATCAGGCAAAATAACCTTTCCAGAATAGCTATCCATGCCAATGATTGCTTGCTGCTGAAATCCAGCCTGAGATCCAATCCACAACACTCCCTCAGGACTATCGACAATATCCAGTAGCGCGCGCAGTATCAAAGAATGAATACCATCATTAGCATCCACAGGCGAAGAAAGTGTTTTGGTAAACCCAAGCCATTCTTCACGATAGTCGTATTTATAATTAAAAAAATGTTTATTAACCAATACACGTAAATGGGATCGAAACTGGCCAGAAAGCAGAATCACAGCCAATAACAAGATTGAACCAAAAAGAAACAACACCTGAAAGGCTCGCCCCCAATCCCCACCAAACATCTGAATGTAATAACCACCGGCTGCCATCACCAGTAGATACACACCAACAGTCACCAGTGCAACCGAATGAAAAACAACCCCTCTGGAAACAAATATATCAAATGACCACGTCGGGTTTCGCACCACAAAAATAGCAATCAATGGCACAAGTAGTACGGCCGCATAACCACGAGAAAACCACACAACCGCATCGAAATGACCAAATAACAGTGCATCTGCGAACATATAAAAGTTGTATGTAAACAGGCCACCTACTCCAATAACAAAAAATTTCATCGCCCAGCGTTTATCTTTTTTTGTATTCCGATAAAGCTGTTCAACCAGCACCAGTCCAAGCACTGACAACGCCACAAAACCGATCAAAAAAGCCTGGAAAATCCCTCCATCCAGAGGAAATAAAAAAATGTACCCCAGCAATGCTATCTCATAAGCCACCAGCAGCAAGAGACTGATGACAAAAAGTCTGTTTTTTCTAGTCAAAAATGCATCTTTCTCCATCGAGGCCATCTTAACCAGCACAAGCAACCATGCAGCCATCATGAAAAACTCCATGATAAGCATCGACAGCGGCAGGCCATCAATATTCTGGTATACATTGAATGCAGAGACGGCCGCCCATAGAAAACTGACTGCAACCGACAGTAACAGATAGAGCCCCTGGGACCGCTTGCGCCAACTAGTCAGCAGCATTAACCATAAAACAAAGAAGGCCACGGCAGCCAAACCATAACCTAGCGCACCAAGCTCACTTGTTAGTGATAACATGACATGAGGCTTCGCTTTAGGGTGACTTGAAATGGGAAAACATCAAGAAAAAGAACCATCAACGCCCGCCTTTCCCCCATAAAACGGCTCCGGCTGTTTGAAATAAGATAATCAGGTCAAGAAACAAGCTATAATTTTTCACATAATAGAGGTCAAACTGTAATTTCTCATAGGAATCTTTTTCAGAATCCCCATAAGGATAGCAAATCTGTGCCCACCCGGTTATTCCCGGTTTAACTCGGTGACGTTCGGAATAATAGTCAATGCTTTCTGACAGCTGTTCAACAAAAACGGGGCGCTCAGGACGGGGGCCCACAAAGCTCATGTCTCCCCGTAAAACATTGAAGATTTGTGGCAGCTCATCAATTCTTAATTTCCGAATAACCCCGCCAACCCTCGTGATACGGCTATCATTTTTTGATGCCCACTGTGCCTGCCCATCCCCTTCTGCATCCACTCGCATACTGCGAAATTTCAGCACTTGAAATAACTTCCAATTTTCCCCCACTCTCACCTGGCGATATAATATAGGCCCTCTATCTTCAAGAAAAATAGCGATCATCGCAACAATGATGACCGGCAAAGAAAGCAGTAGTAACAACAGGCAAGCCACAATATCAAAAATACGTTTTGAATAGACCCTCAGCGCACCATACTTAAAGCCATCAGAGAACACTAACCAGCTAGGGTTCAAAATATCAATCATCACCTTACCTGTCTGGCGCTCAAAAAATGTCAGTAGATCAACCACCTCAACGCCACTCATGCGGCAGTCAACAATTTCATGCATCGGAAAGCTCTTGCGCCTATCCTCGATCGCAACCACTATTTCATCAATTTGATGCTTTAGGGAGAGTTCTAATAAGGTTAAATCATGTGAAATAATATTTTGTTCGAGCGCCACTCGCTCGCCAGGAAACTTGACATATCCCACAATGGTGAATCCACGCTGATCAGTTTTTCGCCGCAACAAATTATTAATAGCCTTAGCTCGGGTGCCGACACCTAACACCAGAATACGCCGATTTCCAGAGTCATCATCCACATAACGTACAAATATGAAACGCACAAACATGATGCTAAGCAAAGCGACAACTACAGATAACGCAAACTCACCACGCCCTAAAGTCGCATTTGGGAAAATATAATAAATGATACTTAACAATACAAGCCCAAGAGTCAGGCCTGCAGTCACTCGAATCAAAATACCTTCGACCCCCTCTCTCATATGCCGTTGATATAACCCCATAAAGGTCATCAAGCTCATCATCACAACTGCAAATAACAGGGCCTTACCAAAGAAAAAAACATCATAACTAAGCCCCGAGTCACTGCCCAAATAACGTAGCAAGGCCCCCAAATAAACGGACGATATTAAAACCAGGGCCTCAACGCCCCCCAGCAAAAGAAATGCCGTTGGAATATAGTGCCGAAATACTCTTACCATATTAAATCACTTATCAGTGTAAACGCTAAACAAGCTGTATCGGACATCTTCACGTATGCTTTACCCACCACCACTCTAGAAACGAGACTTTCATCGGGCTTACAATAGAAAGCCAGATCCACTTGACCAGGCCAAACCTCACAAAAATCGTGCCGCGCACCCCATTTATGTAATATCATAGCATTTATCATATTACTCTTTTGCAGGCTAATTTAACACATGGAATTTAAACGATGAAAGTCACTATTTTTGGATCGGGCTATGTTGGCCTTGTCACAGGAGCCTGCCTCGCTGAAGTTGGCAATGATGTTGTCTGTGTCGATATCGACCAAAAAAAAATTGAAATGCTAAACAGCAGCGAAATGCCAATATATGAACCTGGGCTAGAGAAAATAGTCCGCAATAATATCAGTGCAGGCAGACTGTCATTTACCACCAACATAGAAACCGGCGTATCCCATGGCCTATTCCAGTTTATTGCCGTCGGCACCCCGCCCGATGAAGATGGCTCCGCTGATCTGCAGTATGTCAAAGCGGTTGCCAAAAGCATTGGTGAGCACATGGGTGAATATCGGGTCATCATCAATAAATCAACCGTTCCCGTTGGCACCGCAGACAAAGTACATGAAACGGTCATAAGCGCGCTCGAAAAACGAGGTTTAAATATTGATTTTGACGTCGTATCAAATCCTGAGTTCCTCAAAGAAGGTGCTGCTATTGATGATTTTATGAAGCCAGATCGGATTGTGATCGGCACCGACAATCCACGCACCACCGAACTACTGCGCGCGCTCTACACCCCATTCAACCGAAATCATGATCGGATTGTCGTAATGGATATTCGTTCTGCAGAACTCACTAAATATGCGGCTAACGCCATGTTAGCGACTAAAATCAGCTTTATGAATGAGCTATCCAATATGGCTGAACGCCTTGGCGCTGATATTGAACAGGTTCGCCTCGGTATTGGTTCTGATCCACGTATTGGCTACCACTTTATTTACCCTGGCTGCGGCTATGGAGGCTCATGCTTTCCCAAAGACGTACAGGCACTTGAACGCACCGCCAATGAGATCGGCTACGATGCACCACTTTTACAGGCTGTCGAGACAGTCAACAATCGTCAAAAAAACGTATTATTCCAGAAAGTCGAGCGACACTTTGATAGCAATTTGAAGGAAAAAACCTTTGCTATATGGGGACTCGCCTTTAAACCAAAAACTGACGACATGCGCGCAGCACCGAGCCGAACCCTGATGGAAGCATTATGGGAAGCCGGCGCTAAAGTACAGGCATATGATCCTGAGGCGATGCAGGAGACGCAACGAATTTATGGGGATCGCTCAGACCTAATGCTTTGCGAGGATGCAAACAGCACTCTATCAGGTGCCGACGCCTTAATTATCGTAACCGAGTGGCAAGCATTTCGCAGCCCTGATTTTGAGTTTATCAAGAGCCAGCTCAAATCACCCACCATCTTTGATGGGCGCAACATTTATGACCCAAAAACGTTAAATAGCATTGGTATCACCTACTATGCCATCGGGCGCAAATAACCAACAAAAAAGGCACCTCTATGCTGACACAAGACAAAGTAAAAATAGGTATGATTGGTCTCGGCTACGTCGGCCTACCACTTGCCGTCGAGTTTGGGAAAATCATGCCGGTTATCGGATTAGATATTATTCCGCAACGTATTGACGAGTTAAAGGCTGGTAAAGATAGCTCTCTTGAAGTAACACCGGACGAATTAGCTAAAGCGAAGCAGCTAACATTCACCTGCAATCCAGAAGAGTTGAAGAACTGTAATGTCTACATTGTTACCGTTCCAACGCCAATTGATAGCCATAAGCGCCCCGATCTATCGCCACTAGAGAGTGCGAGCCGCGCCGTTGGGAAAGTTATTTCGAAAGGCGATGTCGTCATTTATGAGTCAACGGTATATCCTGGCGCGACAGAAGAGACCTGCATTCCTCTCCTGGAACAAGCCTCTGGACTAACCTTCAATAAAGACTTTTTTGCTGGTTATAGTCCTGAGCGAATCAATCCAGGAGACAAAGAACACCGAGTTACCAACATATTGAAGGTAACATCCGGATCTACGCCTGAAACAGCCGACTTTGTCGATGATCTATACAAGACAGTAATCACAGCAGGAACGCACAAGGCTAGTTCCATTAAAGTGGCAGAAGCCTCTAAAGTAATCGAAAACACCCAGCGAGATGTCAATATAGGGCTAATCAATGAGTTAGCCCAAATCTTTGGCCACCTCGGCATAGACACCCAGGAGGTGCTCGAAGCAGCCGGTACCAAATGGAACTTCCTCCCCTTTCGTCCTGGATTAGTCGGTGGCCACTGCATCGGTGTTGACCCTTATTATCTTGTCCATAAGGCTCAGGAAGTTGGTTACACACCCACCATCATCCCGGCAACCCGCGCATTAAATGACAACATGGGACAATACGTCGCTCAAAGAGTCATTCGTTTGATGGCACAACATCGACGCTCTATTGTCGATGCCAATGTCCTGTTACTCGGCTTCACCTTCAAAGAAAACTGCCCTGACCTGCGTAATACGCGAGTCATCGATATCATGGAAGAGCTCAAGGTCTATCACGCCAGGATTTCAGTTTATGACCCCTGGATAGATTCTGATGAGGCAAAACATGAATACAACATAACTCTTGAGAAAACCCTGTCCCCTAACACTTACGATGCCATTATCATTGCTGTCGCCCATGATGAATTCAAAGAGATGGGGATCAAAAAAATTAGGGCATTATGCAAACCTGGCGCGGTCATCTTTGATGCGAAATACCTTTTTGCAGCCAATGAGACTGATGGGCGACTATAACAAAATAGCGGGGCACAAGGAAAATTCATGCGTATACTTGTCACAGGAACTGCCGGCTTTATTGGCTCCTATGTCGCTCAGGCCCTGTTAAAGCAGGGCAATGAGGTCATTGGAATTGATAACCTTAATGACTACTATGATGTATCATTAAAAGAAGACCGGCTCGCACCACTCAACGAACAAACAAATTTCACCGATATCCGCGCTGACCTCGCTGACCGAGATCGCATCGATCAGATTTTCCAGGAGCACCAACCAGAACGTGTCGTCCATTTAGCCGCCCAGGCAGGGGTACGATACTCACTTGAAAATCCTCACGCTTACGCCGACAGTAATTTAAGCGGTATGCTAAATATACTGGAAGGCTGTCGAAACTACGGGGTTAAACACCTGGTATACGCCTCCAGCAGCTCAGTGTATGGGGCCAATACGCAGATGCCTTTCTCTATTCACCACAATGTAGACCACCCAGTAAGCCTCTACGCCGCCACAAAAAAAGCAAACGAACTGATGGCGCATAGTTATAGCAATCTTTATAATATTCCAACGACAGGACTGAGATTCTTTACTGTCTATGGCCCATGGGGTAGACCGGATATGGCTTACTTTTCCTTTACCAAAAAAATCCTGGCAAAAGAACCTATCGATGTTTTTAACTTTGGGAAATGTAAACGTGACTTCACCTATATTGATGACATCGTAGAAGGCGTTATTCGGACACTCAATAATACCGCCACACCAAACCCGGCATGGTCAAGTGACACCCCAGATACCGGTACTAGTTACGCGCCCTATCGAATCTATAACATAGGTAATAACCAGCCGGTTGAGTTATTACGGTTCATTGAGGTTATTGAAGATTGCCTTGGCATCAAGGCCGAGAAAAACTTACTGCCGTTACAGCCCGGCGATGTCCCGGCCACTTACGCCAACATTGATGACCTGGTAAACGATGTCGGTTTTAAACCTGCCACTACGATTGAAGATGGTATTGCGAATTTTATTTCGTGGTACCAGGACTATTACAAAATTTAAACTGGAATATAAAATCAAACATGATCACAAAAGCAGTCATCCCGGTCGCCGGGCTCGGTACACGCATGCTACCAGCAACCAAAGCCATCCCTAAAGAGATGCTTCCTCTGGTTGATAAACCACTGGTTCAATATATCGTCAATGAATGCATTGATGCCGGTATTAAAGAGATAGTGCTGGTCACACACTCATCAAAAAATGCCATTGAGAATCACTTTGATAAATCTTTTGAACTGGAAACAACGCTTGAGAAAAAGGTTAAAAGAGAGTTATTAAAAGAGATTCAAACCATCTGCCCTAAAGATATCACCATTATGCACGTCCGCCAGGGACAGGCAAAAGGACTCGGCCATGCGGTAGCCACGGCACGCCCTCTCATCGGTGACAACTCATTCATTGTTGTTTTGCCCGACGTCTTGATCGACGAGGCCTCCTGCGATCTTAAAAGTGAAAACCTTGCGGCAATGATTAAACGCTTTGAAGAGACTCAAACCAGCCAGATCATGGTTGAACCAGTCCCACCAGAGCAGGTCTCCAACTATGGTGTCGTCGATTGTGGTGGCAAAACAGTACTGCCTGGCGACTCCGCAGCAATGACCAAAGTCGTTGAAAAACCTAAAATAGAAGAAGCGCCTTCAAATCTTGCGGTGGTCGGTCGCTATGTATTGTCATCAAAAATCTGGGATTTACTGGAAAACACTGCGCCAGGTGCCGGTGATGAAATTCAGTTAACAGATGCGATCGCCAGCTTAATAGAACTGGAAACTGTGGAAGCCTTTCACATGACAGGAAAATCTCATGATTGTGGTTCAAAAATTGGTTACATGAAGGCCTTTGTTGAATATGGCATGAGGCACCCTGAAAATGGCAAAGAGTTCAGCGAATACCTCACCTCAATAATCAACTGAAAATATTCCAGGCTGAATAAAAAAGCCCCGAGCTGCGGAACAGCTCGGGGCTTTTTTATGGCATTAGATCAGTTTTATTTGTAAAAATTGATCATCTGCTCAAGTGACTTAGCTTCAATTTTTGACGCCTGTCCTTCACAACCAAATGCTTCAAAACGCGCCTTACAGATTGCAGACATCGCCGCAGTCGATTCTTTCAGGAATTTACGTGGATCAAAGTTAGCCCTGTTTTCAGCCAGGAACTTACGAACCGCGCCAGTAGATGCCATACGCAGATCAGTATCAATATTAACCTTACGCACACCATGTTTGATGCCTTCAACGATCTCTTCAACCGGCACACCATAGGTCTGCCCCATGTCACCGCCGTAGTTGTTGATGGTTTCTAACCATTCCTGAGGCACTGAAGAAGAACCGTGCATGACCAGATGGGTGTTAGGGATTACCTGGTGAATCTCTTTGATGCGATCAATACGCAGCACGTCACCGGTAGGTTTTTTAGTAAACTTGTACGCACCATGAGAAGTACCAATCGCGATTGCAAGAGCATCAACATTGGTCTGTTCTACGAAATCCTTCGCTTCCTGTGGATCGGTCAGCAGCAGATCAAGATCAAGTTTTCCTTCTGCGCCATGGCCATCTTCTTCGCCCATTTCTCCAGTCTCAAGAGAACCTAGACAACCCAGCTCACCCTCAACAGAAACACCACCCGCATGCGCCATATCAACAACAGTTTTGGTAACGTTAACGTTATATTCGAATGAAGAAGGGGTTTTCATATCGGCTTCTAAAGAACCATCCATCATCACTGATGAAAAACCAGACTGGATAGAACGCAGACATACTGCAGGCTCAGAACCGTGATCCTGATGCATCACAACAGGAATGTGTGGGTACTGCTCAACGGCAGCCAGGATCAGATGACGCAGAAAAGGTTCGCCCGCATAAGAACGTGCGCCGGCAGAACCCTGCATAATCACTGGTGAATTAACCGCATCAGCAGCCCGCATGATCGCGTGAACCTGCTCCATGTTGTTTACATTAAATGCTGGCATGCCATAAGCATTTTCCGCAGCATGATCCAGTAATTGGCGTAGTGAAATCAAAGCCATTTCTGTTTCTCCTGTTATTTAAGGTTATTTAAGTTTTAAAAATTTATAACACGTTATATACCGGGGAAGGCGTTAGCAATCAAGCCCCGATACGAACAATCTTCATCGAGTTGGTACCGCCATCAATGCCGACCTTGTCACCTTTAGTGATGATAATCAGGTCGTCATTTTTAACAACACCACGCTCTAATAATACTTTTTGCGCATGTGCGCTAAGTTGATACTGCTTAACATCATCAATATTAATACTCATCGGATACACGCCACGATACAGCGTCATACGACGTTTGGTTTTCTCACTCTGAGTCAACGCATAGATTGGCAGACCTGAACTAATGCGGGACATCCACAGCGCGGTAGAGCCAGACTCGGTCAGTGCAGCAATACCATCGACATCCAGATGGTTAGCGGTATACATCGTTGCCATCGCAATCGCTTCATCGCTGCGACCAAAGGTCAGGTCTACACGATGATCAGAGACACGAGTGGTGCGCTGCTTCTCTGCTTCTTCACAGATACGCCCCATTGACTCAACAACCTTGGCAGGATATTTCCCTGCAGCGGTTTCACCCGACAGCATCACTGCATCGGTACCATCCAGCACTGCATTGGCCACATCAAATACTTCGGCACGTGTTGGGATCGGATTTTCAATCATCGACTCCATCATCTGTGTGGCAGTGATCACCACGCGATCCATTGCACGTGCACGCTTAATCAGATCTTTTTGAATGGCGGGCAGTTCAGCATCGCCCACTTCCACACCAAGATCACCACGAGCAACCATAATCACTTCAGAAGCTTCAATGATTTCATCGATCACATCCAGTGCTTCAGCGCGCTCAATCTTGGAAACAATCGCAGCATCACTACCCGCTTCTTCCAACAAACGACGACATTCATGAACATCCGCCGCCGTACGAGGAAAAGAGACCGCAACAAAGTCAGCATCAATCTTTGCCGCAGAGACAATATCAATTTTATCTTTTTCCGTTAAAGCAGGAGCAGAAAGGCCACCACCTTGCAGGTTAATCCCTTTGTTATTTGACAAAGGGCCGGTGTGCATCACTTTAGTATGCACTTCCTGGCCTTTAACCTCGCTCACTTCCAGAATCATACGGCCATCATCAAGCAATAATGTATCGCCAACCTTCACATCATTCGGCAACTGCTTATAAGTAAGGCCTACTCGCTCATTAGTCCCGTCAAGATCACCCAGCGCGGCATCAAGAATAAAACGGTCACCTTCAACCAGATTGACTTTTCCTTCCTTAAATTTACAGGTGCGAATCTTCGGCCCCTGCAGATCAACCAGCACACCAATTGCTTTGCCGTGTTTTTCTGCAAATATTCTAATATTGTCCGCACGGAATTTTTGCTCTTCAAAAGAACCGTGAGAAAAATTCAAACGCACAACATCCACACCGGCTACTACCAGTGACTCCAACACTTTAAGGTCGTCTGTTGCCGGCCCTAGCGTCGCGACAATCTTTGTTCTGCGCAACTTGTCTTCTCCTAGATATTGATTTAAAAACGGGGGCCACCTGGCCCCCATATGTAGCTGCTATTACTGAGCGCGTTCTTCCAGGATTTCAACGGCTGGCAATTTCTTGCCTTCGAGGAATTCAAGGAATGCACCACCACCGGTAGAAATATATGAAACCTTATCAGCAATGCCATATTTCGAAACCGCGGCCAATGTATCACCACCACCTGCAATAGAAAACGCTGGGCTCTCTGCAATTGCATTGGCAATTGCTTTAGTACCCTCACCAAACTGATCAAACTCAAATACGCCAACAGGGCCATTCCATACAATGGTACCCGCATTCTTGATGATCTCTGCCAGCTCTTTTGCGCTATCAGGGCCGATATCAAAGATCATGTCATCATCTAACGCCTCTGAAGCACCCTTCAATTCAGCGGCAGCATTTTCAGCAAACTCTTTAGCACAAACTATATCGCTTGGTACCGGAATATCGCCACCACGCGCCTGTGCATCAGCCGTCAGTTTCTTAGCGGTATCAATCAGGTCCGCCTCATACAGAGATTTACCAACGTTGTGCCCAGCCGCCGCGATAAAAGTATTCGCGATGCCACCGCCAACAATCAACTGATCAACAATTTTAGAAAGTGATTCCAGCACGGTTAGCTTGGTTGAAACTTTAGAACCACCCACAATCGCCACCATAGGGCGCGCAGGATTATCCAACGCTTTGCCTAATGCTTCCAGCTCACCTGCCAGCAGAGGGCCTGCACATGCTGTTGGAGCAAATTTGGAGACACCATGAGTCGATGCCTGGGCACGATGAGCAGTACCGAAGGCATCCATAACAAACACATCACAAAGTGCTGCG
>UOFQ01000113.1_pt1 | contig 24919 bp, 19 predicted proteins | sample 1988961 | NCBI WGS metagenome assembly UOFQ01 (sample SAMEA4712195, study PRJEB27164) | hydrothermal vent metagenome | biome: marine basaltic hydrothermal vent biome; feature: marine hydrothermal vent; material: mineral | place: Pacific Ocean | collected 2011-06-14/2011-07-23 | depth 1719 m | reverse complement strand
CGCTGGGGTTGCCGACTTTGCCACACGCAATATCGACCACCTTTCCGGCGGTGAACGTGCGCGGGTGTGGCTGGCACGGGTGCTCGCCGGTGAGCCGCAACTCTTGCTGGCCGATGAACCGATCGCCAGTCTCGATATCCATTACCAGCTCGCGGTGATGCAGGTACTAAAACAGTACGCGCAAGAGAGCAGGGGAGTGATCGTTGCGATTCATGACCTCAGCCTCGCCGCCCGTTTTTGCGACCGTCTCTGTCTAATGCACCATGGCAAGATGATCGCCATTGGCACTCCCGCTGAAGTGCTAACCGAAAAGTTGCTTTCAACCGCCTACGGCGTGCCGGTCGATATCGACCTTGAACGTGATCCACCCGTTGTGCTGCCAAAATGATACTTAAAAAGCCAGATCATCGCGACGAACTCTGCTATCCCTTTATCTATGAGACCTCATGCCTGTGCGATTTTGAAGTCGCTACCGATGAACTATGCAGTCATATTGGTGCCATCATCGGGCTTGTTCCAGAAAATTACAGCGATATCATCACAGACCTCAGCCTGCTACAACCCCTGATTTACCACCTCAACGGCTCAATCCGTGGTCGCCTCGCCATCAGTGATGATGACCAGCAGTGGCTGCTCGTACGCTACCGCCACTACCAAAAAGAGGTTGAAGGAAAAATCGATGGCTTTGTATTGCCACGTGGCCCCGTGCCATCACCACAATTGCACCTGGCACGTTCCGCCGCCAAAAAGGCGATCCGGCTGATGGTACGGGTTGACCAGGAAGGAATAGAGGTACCCGAACTCCTACACCGCTTTTGCAATCTTCTATGTAATTTCTTTTTTGTGCTCGCGCTCTGTCTTAACCGCCGTGCGGGCTTTATCGAACAGGCTTTTACCAGCAAGAGTTATGGCCGTGTTTCGAAATAACCCCCTTTAGCACCCGATCTCACGTAAGCATTCACCGACGGTCATCAACACCTTTCCACGCTATAATGGCGCGCATGAATAGCACACCCACTGAAACAGCCGCACTGCAGACACTCCGTACCGTCTTTGGTTATGAACAATTTCGCCCCATGCAGGATGAGGTTGTTGAGCAAATTATCGGCGGCGGTGATGCGCTGGTATTGATGCCAACCGGCGGCGGTAAGTCACTCTGTTTTCAGATCCCGGCACTGGTACGCGAGGGTACTGCAATTGTGATCTCACCGTTGATTGCGTTGATGCAGGATCAGGTATCGGCACTGCATCAAAATGGCATCAAGGCCGCCTTTCTTAATTCGGCGCTCACCTCGCAGCAAGCGGCAGAAGTGGAACGACAATTTTTTGCTGGTGAACTCGATATGCTCTATGTTGCGCCAGAACGGTTGATGATGCCACGCACACTATCGATGCTGGAGCAGTGTCGTATTGCGCTGTTTGCGATTGATGAGGCGCACTGCGTTTCACAGTGGGGGCATGATTTCCGCCCAGAATATATCAAGCTTTCAATCTTGCATGAACGCTTTCCAAATATCCCACGTATCGCACTCACCGCCACCGCCGATGAAACAACCCGCAAAGAGATCATCGAACGCCTTGCGCTGCACGATGCACAGATTTTTAATAACGGTTTTGATCGCCCCAATATTCAATACCGTATTTCAGAAAACAGCGGCAACGCACGCGAACAACTCTATCGTTTTATTCGCAACGAACATGATGGCGAAGCGGGTATTGTTTATTGCCTTTCAAGAAAGCGTGTCGATGACACTGCCGCGTGGTTAAGTCGCAAGGGGCTGCGCGCACTGCCTTATCATGCTGGGCATAGTAACGATGTACGACAGCAACATCAGGAACGGTTTCTGCGAGAAGAGGGGATCATCATTGTCGCAACGATTGCCTTTGGCATGGGAATCGATAAACCCGATGTCCGTTTTGTTGCTCACCTTAATCTACCCAAGAGTATCGAGGCCTATTACCAGGAGACCGGTAGGGCAGGGCGCGATGGGCTACCGTCTGATACCTGGATGTCTTATGGCCTGCAAGATGTAATCACGCTGCGCCAGATGCAGGAAGGTTCGGATGCCAACGAAACCTTCAAACGAACAGAACGCCATAAACTCGATGCGATGCTGGGGCTATGTGAACTGACCACCTGTCGCCGCCAGGCGTTGCTGCGCTATTTTGGTGACACACTCGATGAACCCTGTGGCAATTGTGATAACTGTTTATCACCACCCGAAACCTGGGACGCCACCGTTGCTGCACAAAAGGCTTTGTCTTGCGTACACCGTACCGGACAGCGCTTTGGGGTTAACTATCTGATCGATGTGTTGCGTGGTAGCGATGCCGACCGCATCAAACAGTTTGGCCATGAGAAACTTAGCACCTATGGCATTGGCAAAGAACACACCGCCGTTGCGTGGCGCACCCTATATCGCCAACTAATTTCACACGGCTTGTTGAGTGTTGATATTGATGGTCACGGCGGGTTGCGACTGACTAATGAGAGTCGTCCCGTTCTCCGTGGTGAAACGCAGTTACATCTGCGTAAGATGACAAAGAAATCATCCTCTGGAAAACAACGCTCGAAAACACCCTTTGGTAAAGCCGCCGATACCAAATTCTGGGATGCACTACGTGATAAACGCAAGCAACTTGCCACTGAACAAGGCATCGCTGCGTATATGATTTTCCACGATGCCACGTTAATGGAAATGGTTGATCGTCGTCCGCAAACGCTTGATCAACTCGGTTTGATCTCTGGCGTCGGCGTTAAAAAACTAGGGGCCTACGGCGATGAGTTTCTTTCAGTGATTGCAGAATATGAAGGGGCCGCCAGTGATGAGATAAATGACACCACCGCTGAAACAATCAAACTCGCCTGTGATGGCATGAAGCCATTGGAGATTGCACACAAACGCGATCTCACTTTGAACACCGTTTACACCCACCTTGCTAATGCCATTGCTCAAAGTGAGATCGACTTGGCTGATGCGGTTGAGCTTGATGAAAAGACGCTTAAGGCGATTCGTTATGAAATTGAACAGAGTGATGATGGGAAGTTAAAGCCGGTGTTTGAGGCACTGGATGGAGAGTTTGATTATGGGGTGTTGCGGTGTGTTAAGAGTGATATGGCGGTTGGGAATCAGTAACAATTTTATTTTTATAAGTGTTCACCGGAAAATGATAATCCATGACTACCTGTATCATAGATAATTTCTGCTTAGCTCGTCTTCCCGGCGCAGGCCGGGATCCAGTAACGCTCATTGATAAAAATAATATTTCAGACAAAGTGCAATGGTAATCCAGAGTTCAGTTGTTATATTCAGGGTTTCTCTGGATTCCGGCCTACGCCGGAATGACGGTAGTTTTGCTATATTTTATTGCCAACGACAATGGGAAATTGAAGCCGGTGTTTGAGGCGCTGGGTGGAGAGTTTGATATGGGGTGTTCCGGTGTGTTAAAAATGATATGGCAGTTGATGGGCAATGATGAGCAAACAGACAACCTAAAGCGGTTGGGGTATGAAAGGGGCTATGCCCGAATGGCACTAAGTTAAGCCTAAGCTATTAATTCAAAGGAAGAAAGCTGACTCGGTGATAAGCTGGTTGTGACGAAACAATCCAACAATCACTGGAAGCCAGCTTTCATGACCACTAATAGCAAACTTGTACATACAAAACAACAACGAATACAAGCACGGGTAAGCAAGAGCGATTCCTATCGCTTTTTTAACTTGCTAACAGGGCCAGAGATGCTATCAAAAGTTGAGGAGCTACTCCCTGAGAGACACCGCGAACGTCAGTTTCCTCCAACAGAAACATTGTCTATGTTTCTCGCTCAGGCAATGAACGAAGATCGGTCGTGCCAAAAAGTCGTTAATGATGCCGCTATCAAACGCGTCATGGGCGGTTTATCGCTTTGTAGTACGAGCACCAGCGGCTATTGTCAGGCACGGCAACGATTGCCGCTGGAGATGATCTCGACATTAGCACGTTATACGGGTGAGTTGATGAACAAACAAATTCCTGATCATTGGCGTTGGCAGGGTAAGCGCGTTCATTTAATCGATGGAACCACAGTGAGTCTGCCGGATACGGCAGCAAACCAAGCAGTGTATCCACAGCCATCGGGGCAAAAGCCTGGTCTGGGGTTTCCCATTTGCCGAATAGTGGGAGTTGTCTGCCTTTCCAGTGGTGCAGTATTGAATGCCTCCCTGGGCAGTTGCAAAGGAAAGGGCACCAGCGAACAATGCTTACTACGACGCATGCTAGGCACTTTTAATACCGATGATCTTGTTTTGGGAGATGCATTCTTTGGCACCTATTTTCTATTAGCTGCATTGCTTGATCGAGGTGTTGATGCCGTATTTGAGCAGTTAGGCGCACGAAAGCGGGTCACAGATTTCCGACAGGGTGTGCGTTTAGGCCCTAAAGATCATTTGATAGAATTGCTCAAGCCAAAGAAAAAACCGGGCTGGATGACACAAGAAGATTACGATAGAGCGCCCGATACTTTGACTATTCGTGAACTAAAAATAAAAGGCAAGGTGCTCATTACAACGTTGCTTTCAGCCAAGGAATTTCCAAAACAGGAACTCTCGACACTCTATAGAAAACGCTGGCATGTTGAAGTTGATCTGCGGAATATAAAAACCACATTAGGCATGGAGACCTTGAGCTGCAAAACCCCAGAGATGATCGAGAAAGAAATGTGGGTCTATTTTCTGGCATACAACCTAATTCGCCTACTCATGGCGCAGTCTGCCCTGCTTTCGGATCTTCAGCCGAGGCAACTCAGTTTCAAACACACGGTGCAGTTATGGTTAGCGTGGAGTCAACAAACAAAAATGAACGGAGTCCAAATAGATGAGGGGGCGTTGTTTGTTCTGATAGCGCAAAAAATGGTAGGAAATCGACCGGGTCGAATAGAACCAAGAGCTGTAAAACGAAGGCCTAAACCATTTTCATTATTAATGGAAAGACGCGAGTTAGCGAGGATGAAAGTTAGAATTCATGGGCATCCTAAAAAGATTAAGGCTTAACTTAGTGCCATTCGGGCTATGCCCCTTTTTTCATCAAATAACAACAGCGCCTGGAAGATCGGTACCGTTAACCAAAGAGCGGGCGCAATATTGTGAGCGAGATTTTTCAGGTCCGAAGGAGTCGCAACGAGTTGCGTGGATAAAGTTCAGGTGATGGTATAAGTGATTCGACGGTGAATGATCAGATCATCTAAAGACTGGCTGTAGACATTATAAAAAAAACGTTTATTATTTACTGTCTTGAGGGGGTCCGCTTAATCGGTTTCGTTTAAGAATGAACAGACAAATACCAACAAGGATAATGTGATGGCACAAACTACTTTCGCCAATGGTCGCGGCATTGTTCATAAAGGCAGTGGCGGTATAAGCACAGTCTTCCCCGATGTCTGTAAAACGCCGGTCGGTAGTGCTGTGGTGCCTATTCCTTATCCCAATATTGGGAAATCCTCAGATACGAGTGGTGGACCCAAATCAGTAACAGTTGATGGTAAAATGCCCATGGTCAAAGGAGCCAAATACACCACCAGCACGGGTGATGAAGCGGGTACACTCAAAGGCGTGGCCAGTAGTACCACAAAAGGGGAGTGCGAATTCATGATGTACTCTGCTGATATGAAACTTGAAGGCAAGAATGTTTGTCGTATGGGTGATCCTCTGTTTCACAACAAAAAAAATATCATGGGCTAACTTTCTGCCACAGAAAAAAATGCTGTGGCGTGCATCATAATGAGTAATCCTTATCGCAGTATTTTTGAACGGCACGTAACTAATGCCGCTTTCCTCTGGATACAACGATCCGCTGCTGTCTATCAACCAAACTATTCCCCGGAAGCATTAGCCCAACTTGAACAACGTATTAATCGTCACCTGACCGGATTACTACTGGAACCGGAGCTTGCCTGGGACATTTGTGAAGAAGCGCTGGTATTTGAGAAAGGGGGTGAAATATTTATTACGGCCATGATGGCGTTTGCCAACGAAGACAGCGAAAAAACAGAGCGCGCAATGAAAGCTGGTTTTGTAAATGCCGGTACTTTTAAAGGTCTGGTGTCTGCTCTGGGATGGCTGCCTGAAGAAAAAGGGCGTTTATGGGTGCAAAAAGGATTAGCCAGCAACGAACTTGATGACAACCTCCTTGCCATCGCGACCTGTAGCATTATTGCGCACGATCCGGGAGAGTCGCTGTTCCGTCTGGTTAAACGTGGTGAACGTCATCCCGAACATCCTTTACTCATCCGCTGCCTGCGCCTGATCGGTGAATTAAAACGGGTGGATTTAGCCACTGTCGTCAATAAAGCCGCCACGGCAGATAACGCGGATATCCGTTTTTGGGGAATCTGGTCATCCATATTATTGGGTAATCATGCCAATGCACTGAAACTGGAAGCCTATATACGGCAAACAAACCCCTGGCAACAAAAGGCCATTCAACTGGCTTTCCGGGTATTATCTGACGACGTAGCAGACTTATGGATAAACCATTTGCTTGATCAACCAGGTCAACAGCGCCAGAGCATAAAAGCAATTGCTGCAAACGGTCGTATTGATGCTATATCGCACCTGATCATCGCAATGCAGGATGATACGCTGGCCTGTGTGGCAGGCGATGCATTCAGTCTGTTAACCGGCATCGATTTAAAACAACAGCAGTTGACTCGGCCTCAACCACAGTGGGATGACAGTCTGGATGATATTGATTCCGATATCACATTCGAAGACGCAAAATTACCCTGGCCGAATGCGGATAAAATTGCCGCATTGTGGCAGCAACGTGCGGCTGATTTTGAGGGCGGGCATCGCTATTTCCTGGGCCAGGCCATCAATACAGCACACTTGAGTGGTATTGTTGCTTCAGGTTACCAACGGCATCCGGCAGCGCTGGAACTGGCGTTACTTGAACCCTTACACCCGTTAAGCAACACCCGGGCTATTTCACAGGACACACAATGAGCGAACAAACATGGGTACAGGTCATCGGTGCCGGCATGGTCACCCCTGTCGGCGGGAATGCTGCAACCACTGCCGCAGCAGTGGCGGCCGAGATCAGTGCAACAGAAGAGACGGAAATCCTGAGCAAGCAACAAACGCCCATCAAAATGGCCAGGGTACCCAATGGCGCGTTGCCCGACATTCACGAGGCGCTCAGCGATAACAAAATCCCGGCGCGCCAGCAACGCCTGTTGTGTCTGGCGGCAGCCGCACTGGTACAACTAACCGATCTCCTGCCTGCTGGCCAAACCCTGCCACTCTATCTGGCACTGCCGGAAGCCCTGCCGGACTATACTACCCCCCTGCACGGTAACTTTATTGAACAACTGGCGCTGCAATCCGGTATACCGTTGAATGCCGCCGACAGCCTTATTGCAGATATTGGACGGGCAGGTAGCTTCTATGCCATTGAAAAAGCCATTCAATATTTAGAGCAGAGCGGCAATGACTATCTGCTGATTGGTGGTGTTGATACCTATTGGGATCTTCGTCTGCTAGCGAAACTGGATACTGAGGATCGCCTCAACGTGGTGGGTGTGCTCGATGGTTTTATCCCTGGCGAAGGTGCCGCTTTTTTACTACTGGCATCAGAGCGGGTTAATGCCCGTCATATCGCACATCCCGTTCGGTTATACCGGCCGGGCACGGCACAGGAAACAGGGCACCGCTACAGCGAAGCACCTTATCGGGGTGACGGTCTGGACACAGCTGTAAAAGCTGCCATACAGCATGCCGCACCGGCCCAAATACAAAGTGTGTGGAGCAGCATGACCTATGAAAATTACGGAGCCAAAGAATTCGGTGTTGCATTGACCCGCAGCAGCGCACAGCTTGTCGACTCGCTGGATACACAACACCCTGTAGATGCCTTCGGCGACATGGGGGCAGCCATTGGTTGCACACTCATTGGGATGATTGCCACAGCAGCACAAACCCGGGTAAGGTTTCGCCATTATTTATTGTGCTGCTCGTCTGATCTGTCACATCGTGCCGCCGTGCGGTTGGATATCGGTTAGACATTAGCACCATGAATCAGGCAAAGTACCAAACAAAAACCATATTTGAAAAATAGTCAGGAGAAAACTCTCGATGGAGATAGGTGAAGGTGTTGCTAAGCTTGTTATTATTATGGAGAAGGGTGAAAAGTGTGATTACAAGCCGAAAAAAACAACGTGGAAGGCCATCCTGAAAGGAGATGGTGGAAAACTGGGTGAAAATTTAGGAAACAAACCCAATGCTAGCTGTGTTGCTGAGCTCTCATCGACAACTTACCCTTCACAGGCACATCATCTTATTCCGAACGCAAGATTAAATCCGAAAGCTGCGGGAGCACAGAAAAATCCTCCACACCCGGTTTATGAGTTATTAATTAAAGGTGATTATTTATATGATGATACTGATTATGATATCAATCATAAAAACAATGGGAAATGGATGCCATATGCACACGCGTTAAATGAATGGATAACTGGTGCAACAAAAAAAGCCGATAAAAAACACAATAAAGCACTGATATTTGATGTTATGAATGTGACGCAAATTCAATTGCATCAAGGTAGCCATAGTGATAAAAGATTTGGTATGGGTGAAACTGGTTATTTGACAAGGGTGAATCAGTACCTTGATAAAATTGAAGACAATGGTTTGTCACATTTTGATGGTGAATTTAAGTGTGATGATTGCTCCGACAAGGAGCAGAAGGGGCTATATCCACCAAGAGAAAATACAATACGCTATTTTGATGAGGCATCTAAACACATCGAGGAAGATATCAACGAATGTAATATTTTTGTATCTGAAGTAGCATCAAAATTTCATCAGGATATTGGCTTTGTTATGGAGAACAATACATGAGTAAATATTATTTAATGGCACAAAAAGTACCAGATAATGGTACGGTTATTCAAAAAGTAAGTCATAAACGTACAAGACAAAAAACCGGACATTTTTTACCGAATGATTTCGAAGGCCCATATATATGCATTCTTTTAGGTCAATTTGCAAATGGTGTGATGTCAACTTTTTATATGTCACCTGCCATTATTGGCACCAAACAGTTTTATCAGGATTTGCTGGATTGCGGCATCGACAACATCGAGGTCAAACCGGTTGTCATTAATGATCCCGTCAATGAAAAAACCATTGATAACTATGTGCTATTGAATATCATCGGCAGAATATCCTGTGCAGATATGGAAAAATCTGAATACGGTACCATTGGTAAAGACATGCATGTGATGAACAAGCTGGTCATTAATCTTGAAAAGGCCTACAACTTCGATTTGTTTTTAGCGGATGAAGATACTGATTGTATTGTCATCAGTGAGAGGGTTTATAAATACCTGACCAAAAAAGGTTATACCGACATATATTTTGAAGAATTAGAGCACGTATGATATGAGCATTCTGCTTGAACGGTTCGATCGTATAGCTACCTCGTAACAAAATTATTTGGCATCTCTGCCAAAAATTCACTCGCTGACGCGATATATACCCAAAGCGTTTTAAATTCAGGTGTAAAGAGCGCTGAATATTTTTTCCATGGCAAGGCAGAATGACGATGAATAGTCATTCTATTGAGAGGAATTCTAACGCCGCCGGGGGAGAAATAGGCAGGGCTATTTGCCCTGAATTTCAATCGCTTTGGGTATAGTTCATTCCTTTTTTCCCACTGCCCTAGATCCGTTACGGCTTCGCATAACATGCGTTCCTCTCTTCAGGAAAAAGATATGAAAAATTATTATCAATTAAGGGGAGGTCAGGGTTATTTCTTCTTAGCTCGTCATCCCGGCGCAGGCCGGGATCCAGAGGCTTTAATGTATAAAAGATTAATTCCAGACGAAGTGTAATCGTGATTCAGGGTTCAGTTGCCATACCGAGTTTTCTGGATTCCGGCCTGCGCCGGAATGACGGGGATCTATGTAGGCTAGGTTCGAAATGATTTTTATTTGCCGATGCAGAAACTTGAAAATATTTCACCCAACAGATCATCACTACTAAACTCACCGGTAATTTCACCCAATGCCTGCTGCGCCTGTCGCAACTCTTCTGCAAGTAGTTCACCCGAGTGGTTATGTTCTAGTTGTTCTTTGCCAGTTAACAGATTTTCTTTGGCGCGTTGCAACGCATCGATGTGTCTGCGCCGCGCCATAAAGACACCTTCGGCGGTACTGTTGTAACCCATCTTCTGTTTGAGGTGATCACGCAGTAGATCAATCCCTTCGCCGCCTTTTGCAGAAAGGGCAATCTGGCTAATACCATTAACCACTGTGCTGCTCGCTTTTCTTTCACTGAGATCAATTTTGTTATAGAGCACACTGTAGTCACAACCTTCGGGTAGTATTGCCAACATTTCACTGCGCTCATTTTCTGCATTGCGACTATCATCGAGCAGTAATAAAATGGCATCGGCCTTTTCGATCTCTTGATAAGCGCGTTCTATACCGAGTTTTTCAACCACATCATCACTATCACGCAGTCCGGCGGTATCAATGATGTGAAGTGGCAGGCCATCAATGGTAATTTGTTCTCTCAACACGTCTCGCGTCGTACCTGCAATATCAGTCACGATTGCCGCTTCACGACTGGCAAGCGCATTTAACAGGCTAGATTTACCAACGTTGGGTCTGCCGACAATGACAACACTCATGCCATCTCGCAACAATGCACCTTGTTGTGCCGACTGCATAATATTGTGATGGGTGTTGATAACGTTGTTGATCATCTGCAGTACTTTGCCATCACTGAGAAAATCGATCTCTTCTTCCGGGAAGTCGAGCGCGGATTCAACATAGACACGCACTTCAATCAATTGCTGTAATAGTGCATTCACCTGTCGTGAAAATTCACCCTGCAATGAACGCAGTGCCGAGCGGGCTGCCTGTTGTGAGGTGCAATCGATTAGATCTGCAATCGCTTCGGCCTGCGCCAGATCAAGTTTATCATTGAGATAGGCGCGTTCAGAGAATTCACCCGGTTTTGCCAGGCGTGCGCCAAGTTCAATCACCCGTTGCAGCAACATATCTAATACCACTGAGCCACCATGGCCCTGCAGTTCTAAAACATCTTCACCGGTAAACGAATGCGGGGCAACAAACAGCAGGGCGATACCTGCATCGATCACATCACCATTGGCATCGCTGAAATTTAGATACTCAGCATGGCGCAGGGCAGGGCGCTTGCCGAGTATTTGATCCGCTATCACACCAGCCTTTTTACCAGAAATACGCACAATGCCAACACCACCGCGTCCAGGTGCGGTGGCAATTGCTGCAATTGTTTCGTTCTCATTTAACATGTGATTGATTGTACGTTGAGTTGCTATCAATAAAAAAGGGCTGTTCTTTCGAACAGCCCTTTTAAGTTTACCGCCAATTAATCACTGGCAGCTTCTAATGCCTTAGGCGGTGGCTTAGGTTTATCTTTCTTTTTACCCTTACCTTTTTTATCTTTCTTTTTATCGTCGTCATCGTTATCCAGTCCCATGTCAATGCGGCGGGTAATGTACCACTGCTGCAAGATCGAGAGGATTGCGTTGACCACCCAGTAAAGCACCAGCCCAGATGGGAAGAATGCAAAAAAGAGGGTGAAGATAAACGGCAGTGCCGCCATGATCTTCGCCTGCATTGGATCGGGTGGCTTCGGATTCAGCTGCTGCTGAATGTACATCGTTAACCCCATCAACAATGGCAATACATAAAACGGATCTTTTGTTGAGAGATCATCAAGCCAGAAAATGAAGGTTGCCTGGCGAAGTTCAACACTTTCCAGCAGCACCCAGTAAAGCGCGATAAAGACCGGGATCTGAACCAACATTGGCAAACAGCCACCCATTGGATTGATCTTCTCTTTTTTATAGAGCTCCATCATCGCCTGACTCATGCGTTGACGGTCATCAATAAAACGTTCACGAATCGCTGTGATTTTTGGTGTCACCTTGCGCATATTGGCCATTGAGCGATAACTCTTTTCAGAGAGCTTGTAAAACACAAGCTTAATCACCAGTGTTACACCGATAATCGCCCAACCCCAGTTACCGATCCAGTCATAGAAAAATTTCAACAACCAGAAAAGAGGTTCTGCGATCAGTGTCAGGATGCCGTAATCAACCGTCAATACAAGTCCATTAGCAATAGGTTCCAGGCGCTCCTGCGTTTTAGAACCAACATACAGGCCACTTGAAAATGTATTGGTTGCACCCGGTTCAACCTGAACCTCTGGCGAAACAAGGCCGAGGGTGTAGCGGCCATCATCAAGCGCCTTAGTATAATAGTGGTTAACTTCATCTTCGTTTGGAATCCATGCACCAACAAAGTAATGCTGAATAATTGCCGCCCAACCACCATCAATATCACGCGCAAGATTTTCATCTTCCATGTCACTAAAGTGAATTTTTTCATAACTCTCTTCTTCACTAAAGATCACGCCACCCGTATAGGTGTGAATGAAGAATGAACTTTCACTATCAGCCGCGGCTGTACGCTGTAGCTGACGATACTGATGACCACGCCATGCTTCACCACTGTTATTAATAATCTCATGTTCAACTGCGATCAAAAAACTATCGCGTTTAAAGGTATAGGTTTTGATAACGGTAATGCCGTCGTTACTGACCCAACGAAGCGGCACTTTTAATTCATTGCTTGAGCCAGAGAGGGTGTAATCAAGCTGCTCTGCTTCGTAGATGGCGTGATGATCCGGTGCTGAACTACCAGAAAGAAGACCACTTTGCGCAATAAAGAGTCTAAAACCTCTGTCTTCCATTAATGTAAATGGCACATCTGGCTGTTTCGCCGTAACCGGGTAGGTGAGTAGATTTACTTTTCGTAGATCACCACCAACGGTATCAATCTCGATATCGTAGAGATCCGTTGTAACATGAATACGTTTATCCGAATTCAGTACCTGGCTCATTGGCGCCACACCTGGCGTCACTGTCGGTGCTGATGTCATCTCAGGACGATCCTGGATCAAAGCCGCTGACTGACCCTGTGGAACTTCAAGTTGTGCTGCAGCTCCCTGGGCAGGTAGTGCAGAGATAACAGGTGTGGAGATGGGTGTTGCCTTCGGCACGACGTAATCTTCTTGCCATGCCTGCCATATCAGCAGTAAGACAAATGAGAGTACAAAAAAGAGGATGGTTCTTTGGTTATCCATGATGATTTGTCATTCTACTGTTGCTGCTCGGTTTAATAGTGCTAAGACGCAATGTTTAAATTGAATGCGTTATCTAACCAGCACTATTTTAAATTTTTATTTTCTGGCACTAAATCTACACCACCCTCATGCCATGGGTGACAACGACAAATCCGACATAGCGACATCCAGCCCCCCTTAACGGCACCGAAGCTTGTGATCGCTTCCTGCGCATAACTCGAGCAAGTAGGGTAGTAACGACAATTACTTCCGAACAGAGGGCTTATGCAGTAGCGATAAAATCTGATCAGTAATAAAAACGTTGTTTTCATGTTGCTAGTGTTGTCCAGAGCCTCTCTAATGCGCTGTCCAGGCGTCTGTTATCTTTTTTAGCCAGGCCTGGACGAGCAATGACCAAAACGTCATATCCGCCAATCCTATCTTTTTCCCGCCTAAATCGCTCTCTCACAATCCGTTTAAAACGGTTTCGTTCTACCGCTAGTTTCGAGCATTTTTTTGAAACAATTAAGCCAAGTCTCGGGTGACCCAGGTCATTTTCACGAACAAGTATGGTGTGCTCTCTACTTGGAATCTTTCGTGCTTTTTGAAATACAAACTGAAACTCTTGCGGTTTTGTCAGTCGATATTCTCGGCTATATATCTCTTTCAACAGGCTAGTAGTCTGTTTTTATTATGTTTTTTATTAACTATTAAGCGCTAAGACGTACACGACCTTTAGCGCGTCTTCTTCTAATCACTGCACGACCACCAGGGGTGCTCATGCGTGCGCGAAAACCGTGGGTACGTTTACGTTTAATGTTACTGGGTTGAAATGTGCGTTTCATCTGTATGTCGTCCGTTAAAATCGATTAAAACCAAAAATCTGCTTGGTCAGGCAGTAAAACAAAGCAGGGCAGGATACCTATTTACCCCCCCGTATGTCAATATCGTTACCGTGATTACTGTCTTTAATGTTGCTGCTAGCCTCATCTTTGGAACAGGTATAGAATCTCACCTCTCAAATCTTGACTGACCTCAACTCATCTGGAGAAACCAGTGGCGTTATCGCTTTGGAAAAAGTGCCTTGATCACCTTGAAAGCGAACTTTCCGCACAACAATTCAATACATGGATAAGACCACTGCATGTGGTTGAAACTGCTGATTCTTTACGAATTTTAGCGCCAAACCGTTTTGTCCTTGATTGGGTCAATGAGCGTTTTCTCGAAAAAATCACCACCATCTTAAATAAATTCAATGACTCTACTGAACCGCTCAGTATCAGCCTGGAAATTGGCACTAAAAAAATTGCCGCTGGGCCAGGAGCGGCACCTAAAGCCGCGGCGATACCGTCAAAGAAAGATGAACCGGCTTCATTTGCACCAAAAACAGCTGGGATTGAAATCAACCATGTATCTAGCCTGCAACCTGCTTTTACTTTTGAATCGTTTGTTGAGGGTAAATCAAACCAGTTAGCGCGCGCTGCGGCTGCACAGGTTGCTGAAAACCCAGGTGGGGCCTATAACCCGCTTTTTATTTACGGTGATTCTGGTCTTGGTAAAACACATCTAATGCATGCCGTCGGTAATTCAATGATTGCAAAAAATCCAAAGGCACGTGTCGTTTACATCCATTCAGAGCGTTTCGTGGGTGATATGGTACGTGGCCTGCAGCACAATGCGATCAACGATTTTAAGCGTTACTACCGTTCTGTTGATGCGTTACTGATTGATGATATTCAATTTTTTGCTAAAAAAGAGCGCTCACAGGAGGAATTTTTTCACACCTTTAATGCCCTGTTGGAAGGGCAAAAACAGGTAATCATGACCTGTGATCGTTACCCTAAAGAGGTCGGTGGGCTGGAAGAGCGCCTTAAATCTCGTTTTGGCTGGGGATTAACAGCATTGATCGAGCCACCTGAACTCGAAACCAGCGTCGCCATCCTAATCAGTAAAGCGGCACAATCACGTGTAGAACTCAGCCAGGAGGTCGCCTTCTTTATTGCTCAACGGATTCGTTCTAATATCCGTGAGCTTGAAGGTGCGATGCGTCGAGTAATCGCCACATCACGTTTCACTGGCCAGGCTATTACAGTCGATTTCACCAAAGAGGCCCTTAAAGACCTGCTTGCACTGCAGGACAAATTAGTTACCATTGAAAACATCCAGAAAACGGTGGCTGATTACTATAAAATTAGAGTGGCAGATCTGTTATCAAAACGCCGTTCTCGTTCTGTTGCTCGTCCTCGTCAGATGGCAATGGCACTGTCGAAGGAACTAACAAGCCATAGCCTGCCTGAAATTGGCGATGCGTTTGGTGGCCGTGACCATACCACTGTGTTGCATGGCTGTCGTAAAGTTAAAGAATTAAAAGAAAGTGATTTACGTATTAATGAAGACTATGCCAATCTGTTGAGAACACTATCAACATGATGTATATATCTTGTGTATAACTATTTACCTGTTGATAACTCAATATTTATCCACAGCTAATTCAGTTATTATTAACCTGATTTACGCACAGATAGGCACAGCTTAGTAACAAGATAAGATGTTGAATTAAAAGAATTTTTAACGATATTGAGTGAATTATCCGGCTCCTTAATAGTAACAATAACAAAAGTACATAATATTTAATTATGAAATTTACTATCCAACGCGAATCATTAATTAGGCCTCTTCAGATGGTGAGTGGCGTCGTTGAACGACGACAGACATTACCAATCCTTTCAAACATTCTGGTTAAAATTGAAGATAGTCGGTTATACATGACAGCAACTGATTTAGAAGTTGAGATGTCAATTCAACTTAACTTAATCAACCAGGTAAAAGGAGAAGCAGGGGAGATCACAATACCTGCTCGCAAATTCATGGATATCTGTAAAGCCTTGCCAGATGGTGTTGATATCAATCTTGCGATCGATAGTGATCGTGCCATCGTTAGAGCTGGCAAAAGTCGGTTTGTATTATCAACATTACCGCCTGATGATTTTCCTGGCATTGATGCAAACAAAGATCTTCTTGAATTTTCAATTCCACAAATTGAACTTAAGCAGGCAATTGAACGAACTCAGTTTGCGATGGCACATCAGGATGTTCGTTATTACCTAAACGGCATGTTATTAGAGATTAGTGCTAATGCGTTAAGGCTGGTTGCCACTGATGGTCATCGTTTAGCGCTTTGTGACCAGGCGTTCGAATCACCTCAAAATGAAAGCCAGCAGGTGATTGTGCCTAGAAAAGGCGTCATGGAGATTGCTCGTTTACTTGAAGATACTGATTCAATAGCAAAAGTCCAGATGGGGACGAACTATATTCGAGTCACTACTGAGGGTGTTAGCTTTACTTCTAAACTGATTGATGGTCGTTTTCCAGATTATCAAAATGTACTGCCAGATGGTGGTGACAAGATTGTTATCTGTGATAAAAGTGAATTAAAGCAGGCGCTTAGTCGAGTTTCGATTCTCTCTAATGAGAAATACAGGGGTGTAAGGCTTCAATTTAGCAATGGGTTACTGCGTATATTTGCCCATAATCCTGAACAGGAAGAAGCGGAAGAGGAGGTTGTTGTTGATTACAATGGCCCTAATCTTGAAATTGGATTTAACGTTACTTATCTGATGGATGCTGTTTCTGCCTGTACTACAGAGAATGTTTCACTTTCACTTTCTGATGCTAATAGCTGCTGCATGATTCAACCGCAAAGTGATAGTGGCTGCAAATATGTTGTTATGCCAATGAGATTGTAATCGGCCTCTCTTCAATAAGGCGTTAGCGTGTTATGTGGCTTGATCGCCTTGATATTCGTAATGTTCGAAATTTAGCAGAGGTTTCTCTAAAGCTATCCGCTAAGTTCAATATCATTAGTGGTGCGAATGGCAGTGGTAAGACGAGTCTGCTGGAATCTATCTATCTACTGTCGTGCGGTAAATCATTCCGTACACACCGTTTTTCAAATATTCCCACTCAAGATGAATGCTGGATGGGAGTCTATGCAAAATTATCTGGAAAAGATGTTCGTTCTATTCCAATTGGCCTCGAGTATCGGGATCGTAAAAATATATTTAAAGCTGACGGGAATCGTTTAAAGAAGGCTTCTGAACTAGCAGCCTATCTACCTGTTGTTGTTATCCATCAGGAAAGCCAACGTGTTTTTACTCAGAGCCCTAAATATCGGCGTGCCTTCCTGGATTGGGGTGTGTTCCACGTGGAACAGTGCTTCTTAAGTACCTGGCAAAATTTTAATCGTTCCTTAAAACAACGTAATGCAGAGCTATCACAGCGCAATCAATTGAGTTCTATTGATCATTGGAATATAGAGCTAAGTAAAAGTGCAAACCTGATCGATGTACATCGTCGCCAGTATCTCGATAAATTTGTCTTATTATTTAACCACTTTGTAAATAAGCTGTTAGTGATTAATGGAGAGATTAAGGTTGATTACCGCCGTGGTTGGTCTGAAAAAGAAGATTATCTGGATCTCCTACGGGCATCACTCGAAAAAGACCGAATTATGGGATATACCCAGAGAGGACCTCATCGTGCAGATGTCTCGTTTAAGATTAATGGAACGCCACTGCATGAGTACGTTTCACGTGGGCAGCAAAAATTATTGGTCTGCTCACTATATATTGCTCAAGCAGCATTGTATTCACAAATAGCTGATCGCGGCTCTATTTTCTTAATGGATGATCTAACTGCTGAACTGGATGCAAAGCATGTAGCAAATCTTTTATCGGTTTTAGATGAACTCGATACTCAGGTCTTTGTGACGACACCGGATCTTAAATTGTTAGATACGGGATTGTTATTAGAATCTAAGACGTTTCACGTGGAACGTGGCGTGGTCTCAGAAGTGCTATAATGATTTTTTTTTGGATGACGCCACAGAATGACTGACGATCAGAGTTATGATTCTTCTAAAATCAAGGTCTTAAAAGGCCTGGATGCGGTACGCAAACGTCCTGGAATGTACATCGGTGATACTGACGATGGTACAGGTCTGCACCATATGGTTTTTGAAGTCGTCGATAATGCGATTGATGAAGCTTTGGCCGGTTTTTGTTCTGCAATTGAAGTTGTCATTCACAGTGATGGTGCGGTGACTGTTTCTGATAATGGCCGTGGCATCCCGGTTGATATTCATGAAGAAGAGGGGATATCTGCGGCAGAAGTGATTATGACGGTACTTCACGCGGGTGGTAAGTTTGATGATAATACCTATAAAATTTCTGGTGGTCTGCATGGTGTTGGCGTCTCTGTGGTCAACGCATTATCGGAAGAGCTGCGATTAACGATTCGTCGGAATGGTGAAATTTATCAGCAGGAGTATCGTATGGGTAACCCTGTTGCAGCGTTAGCACCAATCGGTGAAACGGAACAGAGTGGCACAGAAGTTCGTTTTAAGCCTAGTACCGACATTTTTGGCACAACGGATTTCCATTACGATATTTTATCGAAGCGCTTGCGTGAACTTTCGTTCTTAAATAGCGGCGTCTGTATCAAATTAAGTGATGAAGCCGCGGATAAAAGTGATATTTTTGAATATGAAGGTGGAATCAGGGCCTTTGTAGAGCATTTGAATAAAAATAAGACACCGTTACACAAAACAGTTAATTATTTCAGTATTGAAAAAGATGATGTGGTGGTTGAAGTAGCGATGCAGTGGAATGACTCGTATCAGGAAAATGTCTTCTGTTTTACCAATAATATTCCGCAACACGATGGCGGAACCCATTTAGCCGGTTTTCGTGCTGCGCTGACACGTACCATTAATAGCTATATCGATAATGGCCGCATGGCTAAAAATGCAAAAATTTCGACTACGGGCGATGATTCACGTGAAGGGCTGACGGCAGTCTTATCGGTGAAGGTACCAGACCCGAAATTTTCATCACAAACAAAAGAAAAACTGGTTTCATCAGAGGTGAGACCGATTGTTGAATCGGTTGTCTCGACAAAGTTACAGGATTTTTTGCTTGAAAATCCGTCGGATGCAAAAGCAATTACCGCCAAGGTTGTCGATGCTGCGCGTGCACGTGAAGCGGCACGAAAGGCACGCGAGATGACGCGCCGTAAAGGTGTGCTTGATATTGCTGGCCTACCGGGCAAGTTAGCGGATTGCCAGGAGAAAGATCCTGCACTTTCAGAACTATTCCTGGTGGAGGGTGATTCTGCAGGTGGTTCAGCTAAACAGGGGCGTGATCGTCGTAATCAGGCGATTCTACCGCTCAAAGGTAAGATCTTAAATGTAGAAAAAGCCAGGTTTGACAAGGTGTTATCCTCAGTTGAGATCGGTACCCTGATAACAGCCCTGGGTTGTGGCATTGGTCGTGAAGAATATTTTCCCGACAAATTGCGCTATCATCGCATTATCATTATGACCGATGCGGATGTCGATGGGTCACATATTAGAACCCTTATATTGACGTTCTTTTATCGGCAAATGTACGAGTTGATTGAACGGGGTCATGTCTATATTGCCCAGCCACCGCTCTACAAGGTTAAAAAGGGTAAGCAGGAACGCTATGTTAAAGATGACAGTGAGCTAAATAATTACCTGCTACAAAGCTCTCTTGATGGTGCAAAATTGTCTGTGGCGGAAGGTGTTCCAGCGATCAGTGAAGAGGCGTTGAGCGAGTTGTCGCAACGCTATATGTCCGTTATGAGCACCATTCAGCGGTTGTCAAAACGGATTAGTGCAAATGTATTGGAAAAGATTATTTACATGGAGCCGTTGAAAGGTGAAATGTTACTTAATGCTGAGGTAGTAAAAAACTGGTTTGATGAGTTGGGTCTGAGGCTCAATAATAGCGACGATAAAACGGCGAGTTATGAGATCACCCTCAACCAGAATGATGATGATCTTTCCTGGAAAGCGGAAATTAGTGAGTATATTCATGGTGTTGCGACTATACGTACGCTTAATAGTGAGTTTTTTGATTCAGGAGAATATCGCACCATGGCCGAGCTTGGTGAGAAGCTAACAGGGCTAATTGGCGAGGGGGCAATGATTACCCGTGGTGAACGCAAACAGGAGGTTAGTTCATTTAAAGAGGTTTATCAGTGGTTGATGGTCGATGCAAAACGTGGCCTGCAGATTCAGCGTTATAAAGGGTTGGGTGAAATGAACCCTGACCAGTTATGGGAGACAACCATGGACTCTAATAGCCGCCGTTTATTGCAAGTGAAGATTGAAGACGTTGTTGCAGCGGATGAAATCTTTACAACCTTAATGGGTGATAACGTTGAACCGCGCCGTGAATTTATCGAAAAACACGCACTGTCGGTTGCAAACCTGGATGTATAGATACCGTAACTATTCAGCTCACCCCTGATTTGTTCGAGATTTGCCCGATTACGGCGTCAAAAATTCTCATTTACAGGTGTAAACGGCGAGTAAATATAACGTCTACTCGCTGTACCCACTTGAATAGTAAGGCTTACCTCAGGTGTTTCTTTAAGCCTTATTTTCGATAATTGGCTGACATTACTTGACCACTGTGACGCTTGCACTTAAGCTTCATTTTTTGCGTCAGATTACTTTGGGGAGAGGGGATATGACAGCAGCACTCGTGGCAATTTTTTGCCTGATTCTGGGCGTGGTATGTGGCCTGCTTTTTGGTAGAGCAACCAATGCGCCATATCAGGAAGCACAGGAACTAAAGGATTCACTTAATCAGGTTCAGTCTGAATTTGATACCTACAAGGCTGAAGTGACTCAACACTTTACAAAAACGGCAGAGCTTGTGAATTCGATGACCGATAATTATCGCAATGTTCACACACATCTTGCGGGTGGTGCGCAGACACTTTGCAGTGGTGCCCTTCAGTTAGAGTCAATGAATGATAAAGATGCGCTGGAAGCACAGGTTGAAGAGGTAATAGAATCAGCAGCAACAGAAGAGGTGCGGAGCAGTACTGGGGCGGCTGCAAATGATGATTCGTCTACACCCGCTGTAGAAACAGTTGATGGAAAAGCAAAGGACAATGCTGATACGGCAGTAGAAGCATCAACTACTGAAGTTGAACAGATAAAAGTGGATGCAGATACCGTTGCATCTGCTGAAGAAAAAGCAGTTGTTGCAACAAAGGCTGAAGAGACTGTTTCAGAAGTGCTAGTGGCTGATGCGGCAGCAGAAAAAAATCAGGGTGAAAAACGTATACACTGATTGTTCACCTGACAATGCTGGCGTTAAAAAGGAGACCTGCAGGTCTCCTTTTTTATGGCTGGCGTTCTAGCGTGAGAAAGCTATACGGATAGCTGTTTTTTTCATCTGGTTCATAGTCCAGACGATCTATCTCTTTCCAGGTTGTATTATCCAACTCAATGAAGTGTGTATCCCCTTCAAATTCATGATGGATGATGGTGAGGTAGATTCGCTGAGCAATGGGTAACGTCTGTTGATAAAAAGAGGCGCCGCCTATCACCATCACTTCGGCATCATCTTTTGTTTGTGCCAGTGCTTCATCAATACTGTTTACAACAATACAACCTTGCGCAGAATATGAAGTGTTATGAGTGATAATAATATTTTTTCTACCAGGTAGCGGACGCCCGATTGATTCATAGGTCTTCCGACCCATCAAAATAGGTTTACCCATCGTGACCGCTTTAAAGTGTTTGAAATCAGCGGGTAGATGCCACGGTAATGTATTGTTAATTCCGATCACACGATTGGACGCCATTGCTGCGATCAGTGACAAGATTGCCATCTACACAGCCACCACGGTTTTGATCTGTGAGGTTAATTGATAGTCGCTAAATTCAGAGTGGTTTGAATAGTGCTGTGCATTACCGAGCGTATCGGTAAACTCACGAGAATTAAGTCCTGTTATAGGTGGGATCATCATTTTCACCTGTGGTTAGTGTACTAGTATATACCCAAAGCGTTTGAAATTAAGGTCTAATTGCACGCCCTATTCATCCCATGACTGCGTTGAAATTCCTTGCAATAGTCCCGCTATTACGCGTCATTTCGCCTTGCCATGGAATGAATATGACACACACTTAACACCTAAATCTCAAACGCTTTGGGTATAGAGTAGTAAAACTACTACAATAGGGCAAATCAATGCCGCAACTAATCAATAACATACCCTGGTAGTGATTGATGGTAATCACACTGGGTGAATATGGTAAAAATTAAAACGAACCCGCTACGCCATCGAGGAAAGAGTGACAAGACAAGGCTACACCATTGATACCGATTATGTTGAACCGATAGTACATCCGGCTGATCCAGTGGAGCCTTGAAATACCGAAAGTAAATGCTGTGTTCCTGGGCACAGCATTTGCCTATCTGCGTCTTGCGGACAAAACCGGGGATAGCGAGAATAAGTTCATCGGCCTCTACGCCGCTATGAAAAAACAGACGAAGACGTTGTTAACCTGATGGGTATCTATGATGCGTCACTTTCAACGGCTGTGTATTGCCTCTGGAAATTCCAGATCCATGAAATAATAATTTCCTGATCTCAGCAGGGCCACCAAATAAACGTTGCCTTAAAAAGTACGTACCAAACTCCCCAGAGTTGAGTTTTACATGCACCAAAACTGATAATATTGTGGCACACATATATATATTACCTATTGCACAGTTGTAAAAACTGCGTTATATATATCGTATAATAATAAATAGATAATATTATTTCATAATAAGCAAACTGAGCAAAAATTATGAGAGTAAAGGTATCCAGTCTGTTTGTTTGTCGAGAGGTCATATCGGTGAGCAAACTATTGTTGGGTGAGCGCAAGCTTTCCGCATGAAAAACAGATAGCAACATTCTATGAGTGAGTTGCTTAAATGTATATCAAGTGCCAATAAAATGAATGTTTGGTGGATACAGCACCCGCAAATTTTGATGACAGCTTGACCCTTGGCGCACTGAAAATGAATCGGGCTGGAGCGCGTTGATAGCAGCACAGGACTGAAAATACGCTTGATACGTTGCAGGCTATAATTTCCATGGAGGAATATATTTTGAATAAATCAAGGATGACACTCATCGCGCTTGGATGTTTATTTGCCTCTAACCAGACTCTGGCGGTTCCAAATTATAGCGTTGATCAAAACCCCATGCCCGGTGCTCAGGTCACAACGACTTACAACCATAATGCAGGTGGACGGGGCATTACACCATCCTATGGATATTATGTGACTGAATTCCCATCATTAAATGATTACGGTTTTATTGCTGGTCGTACCGATGTTGAAAATTCACCACACCCAATGATTAAAGGCCGCACTAGTGGCCAGGCTGCCGTGTGGATCAATGGCATCACTAAAAATATGACTTTTTTTAATGAATGCCGCGATGTGAATGGTGATGGTGTTGCAGATGCGTCCGCCTGTGGTAGCCGTGCATTAGCCATTAGCAATCACGGACAGGTAGGCGGTTCAATAAACGTCAATCGAGCAGCGGTTGATGGTTATTTTGAACGGAGCACATCCTGGTGGCCTGACAGAACAGGGGATTATGATGAGGGTGATCGCGCTCGTCCCCTTAGTAATTACACGCCTTCCCAATCCCAGATAGAAGATATTAATGGTCAATCTAATGTTGTGGGTACAGGAATAACACCAGGTGGTGGTGGCCCTCAAGATGCGTTAGTCCACGGCCTGGTGAATATTAACGGTGACCAGGATTATATCGGTATTCAATACCAATGGAGCCGTGCACATGCATTGAACGAGAATAATCTCGTGACCGGGGCAGTTATCTGGAATGATACCGATGATTATTCATCGGGCGCCCCTCGCTCGTTAAAGGCCTACACCTGGCTTTCTGGAGAACTAAACGTTGTCCAGGACGGCATCACGGACTCGGCACATGTGAGTGAAGGCTTTGATGTTAATGATTCAGGTTTAGTGGTTGGTCTAATGGGATGGGATAGTAATATTCGAGCTTTTAAGTGGGCTAGCCCAAATGGTAGTTTAGACGACCTCGGTACGTTGGGAGGCGCACAAAGTGTCGCTCGCTCAGTGAACAATGCGGGCACCATTGTTGGCTGGGCCAATGTATCGGATGGAGCCAAACATGCTTTTATCTATGAAAATGGCACCATGTACGATTTGAATGATTATGTCAGTGGTGATCCAGGCTTCGTCATTGTCGATGCCTATTCCATTAACGAGATCGGACAAATTTTGGTGCGTGCCTATAAGTCATCAAGCGAGAATCAATACTGGTTATTGACGGACCCTGATTCGTTACCGACTGCGCCACCTGAACCTGAACCTGCTCCTGTGAATGTTGAGTCTATGGGTGTTTTTGGAGGAATAGATGATGAAATTCCTTTGAAAATTATGGCTGATGGTGAAGGCAATACTATTTCCATTGGCTCTTACAATACAAGCTCGTACATATATTCGAATAGGTGGGCTTTAACAATCGACTTTGATCCCTCACTTGCAGAAGATATTCAGACTGTTAGCAAGCAAAGAAACAGACAAAAGGGACAAGGGATATACATTCAAAAAACTGATGCAGATGGTAGCTATCTATGGACTAAAAGGTTGTTCGGAAAAGATGGAGGAAGTAACATTAGTGTCAAAGATTTGTTTGTTGAACCTGATGGGGCTTTTCATATAATTGGTAGTTCCTCTGGAACTGTTGACCTAGATCCAGACCCCAACGTAGAAAAATTCGTGTCCGAATCACGCAAGCGGGCTTCCTTCCGCGCAAGCTATTCATCACATGGCGTTCTCATCTCTTCGGTACTTTTATCGCCATTTCATAGTATGCCTGCAGTCAGTATTACTGTTG
>UOFQ01000058.1_pt1 | contig 25480 bp, 27 predicted proteins | sample 1988961 | NCBI WGS metagenome assembly UOFQ01 (sample SAMEA4712195, study PRJEB27164) | hydrothermal vent metagenome | biome: marine basaltic hydrothermal vent biome; feature: marine hydrothermal vent; material: mineral | place: Pacific Ocean | collected 2011-06-14/2011-07-23 | depth 1719 m | reverse complement strand
GCGTGGGGATGAACCTGCACCAGTTTGTTGTCATTGCCGATGACGATTGTGTTCCCCACATGCGTGGGGATGAACCGTGAAATACATCAACTAAAACCCGAGTACACAAGTGTTCCCCACATGCGTGGGGATGAACCGGCAGGCAGGGATATCAAGGCCGGCTGGGATATGTGTTGAAGAGGGTGCGCCATCTTTGGTCGAAAAAAAGAGAAGTCAATATCTATCTGCTATTGAAAAAGCTGAGATGCTAGATGAGGCTCAGCTACGTGTGTTGAAGAAAAGGGTGTTATTGCTGACAGATGACAAAGAGCTTATGGGGTTTCTAGATCAGCTGGATTCGAGCTACAGACTTGAGCGTATTGAGATTAGGCAGAATACGGGCAAGTAATTGTATGAATAAGCCGGGAGCAATGTAATCTGGATTGGATCTCTTCAACTAGCTGCCTGGCCGGTCTAATCGGCCTGACCGGTGGCGAACCTCACCAACTAGTTGTATAAGCTAAATAAAAGCCTAAAATAGAGCAATCATGAAGAAACTTATTCGAAATTCCACTGCCGAGTTTTTGATTTTCACCTCTCAAGCAGGTGAAGAGAGCATTGAAGTTCGGGTGGAAGATGAATCCGTCTGGTTGACACAGAAGTTGATTGCTGAGCTGTTTGGTAAGTCGGTGTCTACTGTTAATGAGCATATTAAAAATATTTATGCGGACAATGAGCTTGATGAAGCTGCTTCACTGAGAAAATTCGGAAATCCCGGATTTTCTACTAAACCCACCAATTTCTACAACCTGGACATGATTATCTCTGTCGGTTACCGCGTCAACTCTAAGCGTGCTACGCAGTTCCGCCAGTGGGCAACCCAGGTACTCCGTGAGTTTGCCATCAAGGGTTTTGTGCTGGACAACAAGCGTCTTGAAAACGGTGCCTTTCTGGGAGAAGACTATTTTGAAAGGCTGTTGGCTGAGATCCGTGAAATCCGGCTCAGTGAGCGTCGTTTCTATCAAAAAATTACCGATATTTATGCCACCAGTCTGGATTACAATAAAGATGCTGATGCGACGCAAAGCTTCTTTGCCAAAGTTCAAAATAAGCTTCACTTTGGCATACATGGCCATACGGCGGCTGAACTGATTATGCAGCGTGCCGATAGTGACAAAACTCACATGGGGCTGACATCCTGGGGTAGTGCGCCCGATGGTAAAATCATCAAGACCGATGTGAATGTTGCCAAAAACTACCTGAGCAAAGATGAGTTGGATTCATTGGGAAGAGTCGTCAATGCCTATCTTGATCTGGCAGAGGGGCGTGCTAAGCGCAAAATCCCGATGACGATGGAAGATTGGAGCAAGCGGCTTGATCTTTTTCTTGAATTCGATGAGCGTGAAATATTACAAGATTCAGGGAAAGTCACGGCTAAAATAGCTAAAGACTTTGCTGAAACTGAGTTTGAAAAATATCGCATCGTTCAAGACAGGCTCTTCAAGTCTGACTTTGACAAACTGCTGGAGCAGCAACAGAAAGATATCCCATCGGGTAACGATAAAGAACCTAGCAAATGAGCATCGAACCACAAACCCTGATGCTCTCCGCTTTGCAGCACTACGCCTACTGTCCACGCCAGTTCGCATTGATCCATATCGAACAGGCGTGGGCGGATAACCGTTTCACTGCCGAAGGTAATATATTACACGAGCGGGTGGATTCGGGTGTCGCTGAACAACGTAAAGACACGCGATATGAGCGCGGGGTGATGTTGAAGTCCGAGCGCTTCAAGCTCACAGGAAAAATGGATCTGCTGGAAATTGAGCAAGGTGATCCACCAAACTATCTACCTGTCGAGTATAAACGCGGTAAACCTAAAATCGAAGACTGGGATCGTGTTCAAGTTTGCGCGCAGGCTTTATGCATTGAGGAGATGCGTGATACCCGTGTGAGTGAAGGAGCGATCTGGTACTGGGAAGTGCGGCGGCGAGAGACTATTCAGATTGATGATGCATTGCGTGCGACCACGGTTGCCGCTATCGACGCTGCCCATGCGATATTAGCTTCTGGCAAAACCCCGCCACCGACTGATAAAATCAAACGCTGCCGTGCCTGTTCATTGGTGGATCTGTGTGAACCTGGCGCTTTTCGGCAGGATCATTCGAGTGCCTATGTTGAGGCGATATTTTCAGAATTGATGGGGAGCGAGTCAAATGAAAACTGATACGTGTGCTCCTGAGAGTATGGCCCTGTTCGAGGACTACCAGATACGACGAGTGTACGATGAAGAGACAGAGACCTGGTGGTTTTCGGTGATTGATATTGTGCAGGTATTAACCCAGCAGGCCGATTACCAGACTGCTCGCAAGTACTGGAACAAGCTGAAACAGCGTCTTGACAAGGAGGGCAGTCAACTGGTGACAAATTGTCACCAGTTGAAAATGACGGCAACTGATGGAAAGCAACGAGTGACAGATTGGGATGAACCGATAAGAACTATATCCGTTCGGAAAACCTGGGTTTAGCTTAATTCATATTAAATATGTGCTGTGATATCTATTTTTCATTCGTTATTGCTTTGTATCGAGTGTCGGTGGCGTGATATTGCTGGCAAACAACGCCTCGGTATCGACCGAATCAAACGTGTATTGCTGATTGCAAAACTCACAGCCAACTTCAATCTTTCCCTGTTCTTCGAGGATTGACTGGGCTTCGTCGTAACCGAGGGCACGTATCATGGTGCTGATCTTTTCACTGCTACAGCCGCAGCGAAAACTCACCGGTTCTGGCTCAAAAAGACGGATATCTTCCTCGTGAAAGAGACGCTGCAGGATCTCAGTTGAACTGAGTTGTAGCAGTTCACCACTAGTAAGGGTTTCACCGAGTGTTTCGATGTGTTGCCAAAAGTGATCGTCGGGTGCCTCTCCTGGCAGTTGTTGTAGCAGCAGACCTGCCGCTTGCTGATGGTCAGCGAATAGCCATAAGCGGGTGTTGAGCTGTTCGGATTGTCGGAAATAGTTTTCGATCGCTTCACTTAAATTAGCACCCTCTAACCCGACCATGCCCTGATAGCGCTCTTCATTTTGTTCGTTATTGATGGTGATAGTGATGCGGCCTTCGCCAAAAATATCTGTGAGTGATTCGCCCTTGATCGCCTGTTGCCAACGAGCAAGGCCGCGGATGTGGCGCTGGTCATCACATTGAGCCACTAGCATGTTGATGGGGCCATTCGACTGTACCTGCAAGATTAGCGAGCCTTTGAACTTAATCGTCGAGCTGAGCAGGATGCTGGCTGCGAGTGCCTGCCCCAGTGGCTGTGCTACCGACTCTGGATAATCGTATCGATCTCTAGCGTTCCTGTAACTTGCCTGGAGATGAATAAAGGTGCCGCGAACGTTGCTATTTTCAAACAGGAAGCGCTGCAGGGTATCTGCGTCTTTCATATTAATGTGTACTTTACTAAGAATTAGGTATTAACAGGCCGGAGCCTGATTATTGAAATTATACCGTAAGTTGGGGTGATGGTCTTAAACAAGCTCGCAATTTAGACCCGCACGTAATTTAAACAAGCGCTATGCTTGACCTGAAATGTCAGGTATATTCGCGCGGGGCTGTATGAGGCAGGTATCACTGGAGTGATACCTGTAATTATATTACTATTATTTTAAGCGCTTGCGATTAAGATCAATGGATCAAAAATAAATCTTTCAATAATCCCTGAACCAAATAATATTTAAGTTGTCGTATGAATATGAATGAACGCAGTCGGGCTGATGTTGTTTTCAGGGCCTGTCCGCATGGATAATAAAACTGACCAGTATCTGGTTGAGCGCGTACAGGGTGGAGATAAACAAGCATTTGATATCCTTGTAAAAAAATACCAGCACCGTATTGTTGCGCTGGTTTCACGTTTTCTGAAGAACTCGGCAGATGTGCAAGATGTGACTCAGGAGGCCTTTATCAAGGCTTATCGAGCGTTACCCAATTTTCGTGGGGATAGTGCTTTTTACACCTGGTTGTATCGGATTGCGGTCAATACGGCGAAAAACCATCTGGTGTCACAGGGGCGACGACCGCCCAGTGTTGACCTGGATGTGAGTGACGCAGAGCAGTTTGAAGGCAGTTTGGCGCTTAAGGAGCAGGCGACGCCAGAGCGATTGCTGCTCAAAGATGAAATTCAGCGTGTTGTGAGTGAGACGATTGAAGGGCTGTCGGAGGATTTACGTACTGCGATCACGCTGCGAGAACTGGAAGGAATGAGTTATGAAGAGATTGCTGAGGTGATGGGATGTCCTGTCGGTACGGTACGCTCACGAATTTTCAGGGCGCGTGAAACGATACAAGTTAAATTGAAAACGCTGTTGAATTAAAGCAGATGAGTCAGACGGATACTTAGGTGTTAATTATGTCAAAAGTAGATACGCTCTCAGAAATTGCATCAGAGACTACCACGGGTAGCCTGCAGGAAAAGATATCATCGATGGTCGATGGCGAGCTTAGTCGAGATGAATGCGCAAAAGTATTACCCGAAGTGAGCGCTGGTAGTGGCAGCGTGAGCTGGGATCAGTATCATTTGATTGGCGAAGCAATGCGCCATAACCTGCCAGACACACTTTACCCCGACCTTTCAACCAATATTAGTGCAGCGATTGCCAGTGAGTCTGTGCATCAAAGCGCTGTAGTCACTCAAACAACAACTGACAACCCTGAAATCACTAATCCTGAAATCACTAATATAGTACCCGCCGTGACGCAGATTAAAAGCCCTATCTTTGGCTATGCAGTAGCCGCATCGATTAGTGTGGTGGCGATAACGGGGTTGTTCCAGCTTAATCAGGATGAGTCATTATCGCCAGTGATAACCCCGGTAACCGTTGCCCATCAACCTCAAATGACACCTGAGCCCGTTGTAGGCGAGATTTCATGGCGTCATCAGGTGAAGCAGGAACCCATTGTCGTTCAAAGTCGTTACCCTCATTCACCTATGCCTAGCGAAAAGCTTAACCGTTATATCATCAATCATAATAAGCACTCGATCGCGATGCCATCACAAAGTGGGATGCTTCCTTATGTGCGTCTGGTGGGTTATGAGAGGGCCCAGTAAATATTTTTCATTCAATACCTATTTTCTGCATATAAGTTCTATACTGCTAGTCATGAAAACTAATTACCGCTGTTTTTGATCGTTATGTCGCCCGCTTCCCGTCGTTTAACCTTGCTACTATTGGTATTCCTGATGCCAATGAGCATCAGTTATGCGGCAGATGAATCGGTGATCGTAAAAGGCTGGTTACAGAAAATGATCAAAGCCGAACATTCTGCCAGTTACCGGGGTACCATTGTCTACCGTCACCAAAATGAAATGGTGGTGATGAATATCGTTAGAGCTAAAAGCGATCACGGCATGATGGAGTATTTAAGCGCTCAAAATGGTGCGCCTGGCGAGGTGATTAGAAATCCTCACTATGTGCAATCTCTTATTCCTGATAGTGAGATTCCGCTGCAATCTGATAACCCTCAGATCGTTAATAAAACCGAGAAGTCTTTGCACGATCGGATTGATGAAATTGGGTACTATTATCAATTAACCTTAGCTGAAGTGTCGCGCATTGCGGGTAGGGCTAGCCAGAAACTGGTGATTACTCCACTGGACCAATACCGCTATGGATATCGCATGTGGATTGATCAGCAGAGTGGAGTTTTACTTAAATCAGAGCATTTAGCCGTTAATGGTGAGGTGCTTGAACAGATGATCTACTCAAATATCGAGGTGTTTGGAGAGACGATACCCCTTGACGTACGGTTGATGTTGAACGAGCTCAGCGATCGCACTATGCCGGACAAGGCGTTTTTGAAACAGCAGCCATCAAATAGCCACGATACTCAAAACTGGGCGGTTAAATTTATACCCACTGGGTTTGAGTTGGCTAGCTATCTGCGTAGCACAAACCCGCAACAGCTACCTTTTGAGCATATCGTCTTTTCTGACGGTTTAGCTGCTGTTTCTATCTTTATCGAAAAACAAGAAGAAAATGGTGCGTTTAATGGTGTCTCTCAGCGCGGTGCGATGAACGCCTATTTTGCTGAAAACGATGGTTTTCAGGTGGTAGTGGTGGGTGAGGTGCCGCTTGCAACGCTAGAATTGATTGGAAAATCAGTCCATCATACTGTCGTGAATAACCATTGAGTGAAACGTTATGATTGAAGAACAGGCACGTGTTGTCGCCGTTGAAGATGGTTATGCGCTAGTGGAAACGCAGCGAAAGTCCACCTGTGAGTCATGCTCAGTCAATAAGGGGTGTGGTACCGCATCACTGAGTAAGGTTTTTGGACGGAAAGCCGTGCAACTCAGAGCAGTGAACCACACGAATGCCAGGGTCAATCAGCAAGTGGTGATTGGCATTGATGAGGCCTGGTTAGTAAAAGGTTCGTTTGCCGCGTATATGGCGCCACTCCTGCTGATGTTGCTTTGTGCCGGAATCGGTGAAATGATCGGTGCTCGCCTGTGGGGAGGGCAAACGGAAGGTGTTACCATCCTTGCGGCGATGCTAGGTCTTGCGGCTGGTTTTATCTGGCTGCGTCGTTACACCAGTAATCTACGTCAGCGCGATGTTTGCCAACCCGAGATATTGCGTAACGTGCCGAGCGAGACTCGTATTGAATTTAAAAATAATCCTGGCCTCAATCGGCAGGAATAATAATAGGTCAAAGGCAAGGGAGAAATTATGAGAAACTTGGTGACGATAAAGGCGTGTTCCTTTATTGCATTTACACTGATGTTACTGGCAGCGACTATCAATAGTAGCTGGGCGGCGAAAAATACATTGGGGTTGCCAGACTTTACTGGATTGGTCGAGACGCATAGTGCTGCGGTGGTCAATATCAGTACCTCTCAAAAAATCACGCGTGATGAGCCGTCTGAGCGATCACACGACATTCCACCGGCCGCACCTCTTGATGATTTCCTGAAGCGTTTCTTTGGTGATAGAGAGGGTGGCGGGCATGATGGTCGTCCTGACCTTTTTGATGCTAAATCACTTGGCTCCGGTTTTATCATCTCCAACGATGGTTATGTGTTGACCAATAATCATGTGATTAAAGAGGCGGATGAAATTATCGTTCGACTCAGTGATCGACGTGAATTTGTTGCCGAGGTGATCGGGATGGATAAACGCAGTGATGTGGCACTGCTAAAAATAGATGCTGACGACTTACCGATTGTTAAAATCGGCGATTCAAACGCACTGAAAGTGGGTGAGTGGGTGCTGGCCATTGGCTCACCTTTCGGCTTTGATCACACTGTTACCGCGGGCATTGTGAGTGCAAAAGGGCGAAGTTTACCTAGTGAGAACTATGTCCCTTTTATCCAGACTGATGTCGCCATTAATCCGGGTAATTCAGGCGGCCCGCTGTTTAATTTAGATGGTGAAGTGGTCGGCATTAACTCCCAGATTTATAGTCGCACGGGTGGCTTTATGGGGCTTTCATTTGCCATCCCAATGGATATGGCGATGAATGTGGTTGATCAGTTGAAGGATTCAGGTCGAGTGACTCGCGGCTGGTTCGGGATTTTGATTCAGGATGTGACTCGCGAATTAGCTGAGTCGTTTGAAATGGAGAAGCCGATTGGTGCGCTGGTTGCAAAAGTGATTGCTGAAAGCCCGGCTGAAGTCGCAGGGATTAAGATTGGCGATGTGATTGTTGCCTTCAATGGGCAAGAGGTGGTGAGCTCCTCTGCATTACCACCGATGGTTGGCAGTACTCGCGTCGGTGAAACGATTGAAACCAAAATCATTCGTGAAGGGAAGTCGATCATGATTGACGTGGAAATCGGTGAATTGCCGTTGGATGATGATTTGAGGCTATCAACGACCAAAAAGAACCCCAATAATGAGGTTGAAATTGAGCGCCTGGTATTGATCGTATCCGAGCTTGATGAGATGCAAAAAGAGATCCTTGAAGAGGGAAAATCAGGTGTTTACGTTGATTCAGTTGGTCGTGGCCCAGCAGCTCATGCCGGGTTACGCAAGGGGGATATCATTGTGATGATGAATAATCAGAATTTTGAGGGTATCAAGGGCTTTAAAGCGGTAGTAGAGGAGCTAGAAGAAGGGCGTTCTGTACCCGTGTTGGTGCAGCGTAGCAGTGGCCCAGTCTTTCTGGCACTGAAGATTATGGAAGGTGAGTAAGCAATAACGACAATAAATCGTCTTTTTCCATTTTTTCGAGCGGAAATGATATAAGAAAAGGGGGGAATCGTTTAGAATTCCCCTTCTTTTCTGGAATTTCCGGGATCATTCCCGCTCTGAGTTTACCTACTATAATGAAGCACATACGTAATTTCTCGATTATTGCCCATATCGATCACGGAAAATCAACGCTATCAGATCGCCTGATTCAGGTCTGTGGCGGTCTGAGTGAGCGTGAAATGTCCGCTCAGGTTCTCGATTCGATGGATATTGAGCGTGAGCGAGGTATCACCATCAAGGCACAGAGTGTCACGTTGGAATATGTTGCCAATGATGGTGAGCGCTATCAGCTTAACTTTATCGATACGCCAGGCCATGTCGATTTTGCTTATGAAGTATCGCGTTCCCTGGCAGCCTGTGAAGGTGCGCTGTTAGTGGTTGATGCTTCCCAGGGGGTTGAGGCGCAGACGGTTGCGACCTGTTACACCGCGATCGAGCAAGGGCTGGAAGTGGTACCGGTGCTTAACAAGATTGACCTGCCGACGGCTGACCCAGATCGGGTGATTCAGGAGATTGAAGAGATTGTTGGCGTTGAGGCAGATGATGCCACCCGGGTTAGCGCAAAAACAGGGCTTGGCATTGATCTGTTACTGGAAGACATAGTGGCACGAGTGCCACCACCTGAGGGTGATCCGAATGCGCCATTACAGGCATTAATCATCGACTCCTGGTTCGATAATTTTCTCGGCGTAGTTTCATTAGTGCGGATTGTTCAGGGGACTATCTCAGTCAAAGATAAGGTCACAGTGATGTCGACTGGCAAAAGCCATCAGATCGACCGTGTTGGCATTTACACCCCCAAAGCAAATGATCAAACGTCACTGGCGGCCGGTGAAGTTGGCTATGTCATTGCCGGTATTAAAGAGATTAATGGCGCACCTGTCGGCGACACCCTAACGTTAACGGGTAATCCGGCTGAAACTGCGCTGCCTGATTTTCAAAAGGCGAAACCACAGGTGTTTGCCGGTCTCTTTCCTATTAACACTGAAGATTACGAAGATTTCCGTGATGCATTGGCGAAACTCTGTTTGAATGATGCGTCTCTGTTTTATGAACCAGAATCATCACAGGCACTCGGATTTGGTTTCCGCTGCGGCTTTCTTGGCATGCTGCATATGGAGATTATTCAGGAACGGCTGGAGCGTGAGTACGATCTATCACTGATTACCACGGCACCGACCGTGGTTTACGAGATTTTGAACACCAAAGGTGAGGTGTTGAAGATCGATAACCCATCTCGAATTCCAGACCCCGGGATGATTGCTGAGTTTCGAGAACCGATTATTCAGGCGGATATCCTTGTGCCACAAACACACCTGGGTGCAGTGATTACCCTCTGTATCGAAAAACGAGGTGTGCAAAAGAAGATGTTATACCATGGCAATCAGGTTGCCGTGAGTTATGAACTCCCGATGAGCGAAGTGGTAATGGATTTCTATGATCGCCTAAAATCGGTGAGTCGTGGCTATGCATCACTTGATTACTCATTTTTGCGTTTTCAGGCAGCAGACCTCGTCAAACTGGATATTCTTATCAACGGTGAGCGTGTTGATGCGCTTTCATTGATTGTCCATCGTGATCGCTCACAGTTTCGTGGACGTGAATTGACTGAGCGTATGCGAGAGCTGATTCCCAGGCAGATGTTTGATGTCGCCATTCAGTCTGCGATTGGTGCGCATGTGATTGCGCGGGAAACCGTTAAGGCACTGCGCAAAAATGTGACGGCCAAATGTTATGGCGGTGATATCAGCCGTAAACGCAAGCTGTTAGAAAAGCAAAAAGCGGGTAAAAAACGGATGAAACAGGTTGGCTCAGTGGAGATTCCACAGGATGCCTTCCTCGCGGTATTAAAAACAGGTAAGTAGAAATGAATTTTGATTTTCAGGGATTTATGCTGTTGTTGTTGGTAGTCAGTGGTGTTTTATGGGCGTTAGACTACTGGAAATGGGCACCGAAAAGACGTGAAGCTGAAAAGACTGCACGTGCAGCAATGAAGCCGCCCATTGATGAAAAAAAGCTGGCGGAGATCTTTAAAGAGCCAACATACGTTGAATACGCAAAATCTTTTTTTCCGATAATTCTAATTGTTTTTGTGATGCGCTCTTTTTTGGTAGAGCCATTTCGAATCCCGTCGGGATCAATGATGCCGACATTGTTGGTGGGCGATTTTATTTTGGTTAATAAATTCACCTATGGCATCCGTTTGCCCGTTGCAGGCAGCAAAATTCTGGATCTGGGTGAGCCAGAACGTGGTGATGTTGTTGTCTTCCGTTTCCCCAAAGACCCTTCGCTTGATTACATTAAAAGAGTCGTTGGTCTGCCAGGTGATCGCGTCGGGTATTTTAATAAAACGATATATATTAACGGCAAACCTGTGGCGCAAGAGGAGACGGGCCGCTATGTCGGTATTGGCAGTGGTTTTGAGTCAACAGGCGCTAGTCTACGTAATGAAAAATTAGGTGAAGCTGAACACCAGATTTTAATAGATATAGACCAGCGAGCGCGTGAAGGTGAAGTTGTTGTACCAGAAGGCGAATACTTTGTGATGGGCGATAATCGTGACAGAAGTAATGATAGTCGTTTTTGGGGTACTGTCCCTGAAGACCACCTTGTTGGCAAGGCCTTTATGGTCTGGATGAACTGGGACTCTTCTGCCGGCGGTGTTACCTGGGGGCGAATTGGTAACAGTATCGATTAATTTAAGGAATTGACAATGAATAGTTTAAGAGCCGCACAGCGAGGTGTGAGCGGTAGTGGTTTTATCACCATTATTGCAGTGATTATAATATCAGTTTTATTGTTGTTAAAACTCTTTCCTGTCTATATGGAAAATTTCAATGTGAGTACTTCATTGAGTTCTTTAAGCAATGAAAATGACATTAAAGAGCTAAAAAAGAGCGCCATTAAGGAACTACTACAACGACGATTTTCTATCAATGATGTTAAAAATGTACGGAAAGAACATATAGAAATCACAAAGACAAAAACTGAAATGACCATTGATATTACCTATGAGGTGCGCAAACCATTAGTCGGTAATATCGATATTGTGATGCGCTTTAACGAACACCTGGATCTCTAGTCCCAATGTTTTGTGTTGCGGAGAATTTGTGAAATCAGACCACTCAATTGAACGGGCAGAGCAAGTCATTGCGCACCAATTCACGCAAAGTCACTACCTGGAGATGGCCCTGACACACCGCAGTGTCGGTAGCAATAATAATGAACGCCTTGAGTTCCTGGGTGATTCAATTCTTAATTTTGTGATTGCAGAAGCACTTTATCACCAGTTTCCAGATGTGGATGAAGGAAAATTAAGCCGTTTACGGGCTTCACTGGTACGTGGCAGTACGCTAGCAATTCTGGCGCGAGAGTTAAATTTGGGTGACTTCATTCTGCTTGGCCCTGGTGAATTGAAGAGCGGTGGTTTTCGACGCGAATCAATTCTGGCGGGTACCCTTGAGGCAATTATGGGGGCTGTATTACAGGATGGCGGCTTCGAGGCAGCAAAAACATTTATTTTAGATTTGTACCGCTCTGCACTAGAGGGTGTTTGCGCCGACAAAGAGTTAAAAGACCCAAAGACGCGCCTTCAGGAATATTTACAGGCAAACAAACGGCTCTTGCCTGCTTATTCCATTATTTCTATTGACGGTGAGGGACACAGTCAACACTTCACCGTTAATTGTGAGGTAGATGGAGTAGATGAAAAAATCATCGGTCTTGGTGATAGTCGCCGTAAAGCCGAACAAAATGCTGCATTGAATGCACTAGAGTTATTAAATAAAAATGAAGAGTGAATTTTTAGATCATTGTGGCTATGTGGCAATTATTGGTCGTCCAAATGTTGGTAAATCAACCTTATTAAACCGAATTTTGGGACAAAAAATAAGTATCACCACGCGTAAGCCTCAAACAACACGGCATCAAATTCTCGGTATTAAGACAACTGCTGCTGCACAGGTGGTTTATGTTGATACGCCTGGCATTCATCGCGGTAGCAAAAAGGCGATGAATCGTTACATGAACAAGGCTGCTGCTAGTGTTATCAACGATGTTGAAGTGGTTGTCTTTGTGGTTGATGGCATGCGCTGGCAGGAAGATGATCAGGTCATTCTCGAAAAGCTTAAATCAGTTGATGCGCCGGTGATTCTGGCATTAAACAAACTCGACAAGCTTGATGATAGAGAGCAACTATTGCCTTATATACAGCAAATGTCAGAGAAAATGATCTTTAAAGAGATTATCCCAATTTCAGCGACTAAAGGTGAAAATATTGAATCACTGGAGGCAATGGTCACTTCGTTATTACCTGCTTCACCTGCCTTTTTTCCAGAAGATCAGGTCACTGATAAAAGTGAACGTTTTGTTGCTGCAGAGTTAGTCCGTGAAAAACTGATGATGCGCCTCGGACAGGAAGTTCCGTACTCCATTACTGTTGAAATTGAACAATTCAAACTTGAGAAAAAAATACTGCATATCAATGCACTGATATGGGTTGAACGAGATAATCAAAAGATGATTGTGATTGGTAAAAATGGTGAGATGCTAAAGGCGGTCGGTAAGCAGGCACGGCTTGAAATGGAAGATATGTTCGAGAAGAAAGTGTTTCTCAAACTCTGGGTGAAGGTCAAAGATAAATGGGCAGATGATGAACGAGCATTACAAAACCTGGGCTATACCGAGTAGTATTTAACGTGGGACCACCTGCACGCCACCAACTAGAACCAGGCTTTGTGCTGCATCAACGTCCTTATCGAGATACCAGCCTGATAGTTGATCTGTTCACAGCATCTCAGGGCCGAGTCAGTGTTGTTGCACGCGGTGTTCGAAAGCCAAAATCACGCCTTTCACCTTTGCTTCAACCTTTTCAGCCGCTGCTTATCTCATGGGTTTCTCGCGGCGAACTGGGTACATTAACAGCGGCTGAAAGTAACGGCGTACCATTCATATTAAATCCTCGAGTACTTGTTAGCGGATTTTACATCAATGAGCTTTTAGTACGGTTGTTACATCGTGATGACCCACATATAGACCTTTTTCAGGCCTACTTCAATGTGTTGCAAAAACTGAGTACTCTGTCAGCAGCGCAATTTGTGATTGATGAACAGGTCGCATTAAGGGCATTTGAAGTACACCTGCTCAATGAACTTGGCTATGCGTTAATCCTGGATCATGAAGTAAAAGATGGCATGCCTTTGAAGGCTGAAACGTTGTACCACTATTTTTTAGACCAGGGGCCACTGCTGATTGATGAACATCAAGTGAGAAATGTGATGAATCACCATATTTCATCGCAAGCTAATAATTTTGTTAAAATTCACGGAAAGAGTCTACTAGACCTGGCACAGGGAACTTTTCGGGATGCTAGTTCACTGCGTGAAAGTAAACGTTTGATGAGAGCTGCGCTGGCTATTCATTTAGGAAGCAAGCCGCTGCATAGTCGTTCACTGCTGAACGGATTGCGGCAACCCAGTTTTAAATCATAAACAATTAAAATATAATGAGACCTTATAAAGGTAAAATAATATTATGAAGCACTGGCCCATTTTCTTAGGCGTTAATATTGATCATATCGCGACACTACGTCAGGCCAGAGGAACACGTTATCCCGACCCGATTCAGGCCGCGATAGAAGCGCAGCAAGCTGGCGCAGATGGTATTACACTACATCTTCGTGAAGATCGACGCCATATTCAGGATCGTGATGTTCACATGTTAAAAGAGATTCTACAAACACCGATGAATCTTGAAATGGCAGTGACTGATGAAATGATTGCTATTGGATCAAAGGTTAAACCTGAAAATATCTGTTTAGTGCCAGAACGTAGAGAGGAGTTAACGACTGAAGGGGGGCTGGATGTTGTGGGCAATGAGACGAAAGTTGCCGCAGCCTGTAAAGCGCTCGCTGATGCCGGTTCTGTGGTCTCTCTTTTTATTGATGCTGATAAAAAACAGATTGATGCAGCACTGCGCTGTGCGGCTCCAGTGATCGAAATTCACACCGGTCACTATGCTGATGTAGTCGATAAACAAGAGCAGCAAGCTGAACTGAAAAGAATCACAGAGGCAGTGACCTATGCGCACGAAAGTGGCCTACAGGTTAATGCTGGGCATGGGCTTCATTATCATAATGTTGCTCCTATTGCGGCAATTAAATATATTGTTGAATTGAATATCGGCCACGCTATTATTGCACGAGCATTTTTCACTGGGCTGCAGGAGGCTGTTCGTGAAATGAAAATTTTGATGAGAGATGCTCGCCGATGATCGTTGGTATCGGAACTGATATTGTCTCTGTTTCTCGTATAGAGAAAAACCTGGCGAAGCATGGACAGCGATTTGCTGAGCGAATATTGACCTCTAATGAGTTAGCTGAATTCCTGCAACATAAGCGCCCAGCTAGTTTTTTAGCTAAACGGTTCGCTGCTAAAGAGGCGGTAGCTAAAGCGATGGGCTGTGGCTTCAGAGATGGCTTGCAGTTGACTCACATTGGTGTTGGCCATAATGATCTTGGAAAACCCCTGTTGGAGTACAGCGGTAAGGCTGTTGACCTCTGTGAGCATTTAAACATCAGTAACAGTCACCTTTCAATCTCTGATGAAGATGAATATGCAGTGGCTTTTGTGACGCTTGAAGCAAGTGATTAACCACGCTTGTCAGAAAGAAAGATACTACGAGTCGAATGGCACTTAGTTAAGGGCACCTCTATTAATTCTGGGCGTGGCAGATTGAATTCCAAATTCGTTACATCAAGGCGTAAATAGCAGGTAATAGCAGGACTATTGCCAAAATTCACAACGCTGATGTAGCTGATTTGGAGTTTAAGCTGCGCGTTCATGAATTAATAGAGGTGCCCTTAAGTACTTCCCATTATTCCGGCATACTTTGGGGCGGAATCCATACTTTATAAACGCTGGTTCCCGCCTAAAGTCACGCCGGGATGATAAACCAAATGACAAATGGTAACGACTCACCCCCTTTTTCAAAGGGCGAGGGGTGAGTCGTTACGTTTTTATTCCTAATACTCGATTTCTATTCATGAATCTCTCATGAGTAGCGATATATTAGTTAGTTTATTCATTGTTTGTGATTGATATCGTTCTGTTTCATGTGATTAGCAGCTCAATTATTTTTTTCATTGTGAGTTTTGTATAGCTGTTCACAAAATAGATGTTTAGATTGCGGTTTAATAGCTGCATGATCCATGTTGTTATTTTTTATGGGGATAATTGATGCAAGACCTTCCAAAAGTAGCGGTAGTATTTCTAGCAATACTCTTTTCAAGTACTGTTTTTTCTGCCGGTATTGCACCTGACTTTGAGCTTGAAGGGTTAAATGGCAAGGTGAAGTTATCTGAATATAAGGGCAAGGTGGTGTATCTGGACTTTTGGGCATCATGGTGTGGTCCTTGTCGAAAGTCATTTCCCTGGCTGAATGAGATGCAGACTCGTTTAAAGAAAAAGGGCTTTAGGGTTGTTGCCGTTAATCTTGATACAAAAAAAACAGATGCGGATAAATTTTTGAGAGAGTTGAAGCCAAATTTCGATATTGCGTTTGATCCGTCGGGCGACGTTGCTGACATGTATGAATTACAAGGTATGCCAAGCGCATATCTAATCGATAGAAATGGCGAATTACATAGTGCCCACATAGGGTTTCGCGAAAAGGACATCCCTTTGTTGGAACGTGAAATTGAGGCGTTACTTAACCGTACTAAAAAAATGAAATAATATGAAAGTACTACTAAATTATAGTTTGTTACTAACCATCCTTTTTCTTTCTGGTTGCTCAACTTTAAAGCCTGGCGGGATGTTTGCTCATGAAGAAGTTAAGCCATGGCATAAGGCCATGTTGGCAGAAGAGCGAATGCAGTTAAATGCATACTCCTTAGAAAATAGTGCAGATCAAAAGATGTTTTATAGCCGTGAAAGTGCGAACGGTGGACAGGGCGTTGGTGGAGGGGGCTGCGGGTGCAATTAAAAAATAAAAAATGGCCGCTGGTTCCAGCGAAACCATCGGTTCGTAACGCATTAACGATTGCTACCTGTACGGTATTGTCTAGCTCTTTATCAACAGTTTCTTTTGCTGAAGAAGAGGTGAGTGACCTTTCAAAAATTGGTCTATCGACTTTTTTTTATTCTGAAGAGGAGCGTGTTTCAGTTAACACCACTCATGTTGCGATTGAAAATGACCTCGGTGATGATTCTTTTTTAAGAGCGAATGTCATCTACGATACGATTACTGGTGCTTCACCCAATGGGCGGATTATTCCTGCTGCGGCCAACGGCGGCAATATCCCATTTACCTCAGCATCAGGTTTCAGTATCAGTATTAATGATAACGGTAGCACTGGAAAACGGTGGCTAACGGAGTTTACTGACAAAAGAGCTGCACTAAACCTCAGTTTGGAAAAGCCAATCACCCGCAACTTAAAAGGTATTATAGAGGGGAATTATTCATCTGAAAATGATTTCATTTCTTATGGCGCGGCAGGGACAATTTCATGGGATTTAAACCAACGTAATACGACTATTACCAGTGGGCTCGGCGTGTTAAATGAGAGTGTTGAACCTGCTAGTGGCACCCCCTTAGGGTTGGGTGTTTCTAACTGCAATGACACTGCGCCTGTGTTGCCTACCTGGGCTAATTGCAATATAACAAGTCCTCGCTTTGGTAATGGCAAAAAGCGCATGTTTGATGGCATGATTGGCGTAACACAGATAGTGAATCAGCGTACCATTACACAGTTAAACTATAGTCTTGGCCTCTCTCTTGGTTACCTTACCGACCCATATAAATTGATTAGTGTTGTAGATAACACGATTGATGGTGAAGAGGTGATGATCCTCTATGAAAACCGGCCTGATAGGCGTACAAAGCATAGCCTTTACTGGAAGACGGTTAGTCAGCTTAGCGAAAAAAAGGTAGTCGATTTTTCGTATCGATATTTCTGGGATGACTGGGGCATTACATCCCATACGTTTGATTACAAATACCGCTATGATTATGAGCCGAAGAGTTATTTGCAGCCACATATTCGATATAACCTTCAGTCAAGTGCCGACTTCTTTCAGCGAGCGATCGACTCTTCTGTAGCAAGTTTGCCTCAATACGCAAGTGCAGATTACCGCCTGGGGAAACTATCAACCTATACTGTTGGTTTAAAGTATGGGCATGAATTAGGTGTCAATGGGACGTTTACTGTACGTGCCGAATATATTATTCAGAGTTATTCCGAGGTAGACTTGCCCAATATGAAAGCGCTAGTATATCAGGGGACATTTACCTTTAAATTTGAGTAACTATATTGAGCGATCCATATGAATGAAGCGCTAGCAATTTCTCTGCAGCGTCAGAATAATTTATGGGTCGGACGGTTTAGTGCCATGGCTAGCCCGTGTGAATTATTGCTGGATACGCCAGATGAAACGCTGGCGTATCAGCTTGTTACTATTGCTGAGCGTGAGGCAAGGCGAATAGAGCAAAAATTCAGCCGTTATCGCGACGATAACATCATTTTCAAAATCAATAATGCGTTGGGTCAATCTATTGAGATTGATGCAGAAACAGCCTTGTTACTGGACTACGCAGATCAATGTTATCAATTGAGTAACGGACACTTTGACATCACCTCTGGTGTTTTACGTGAGGTATGGCGTTTTGATGGCGGTGATTGTGTTCCGTCCACTTCTGCAATTAAAGCAGTATTATCTCGTGTTGGCTGGTCTAAAGTTAACTGGCAATCTTCTATTTTAACCATGGATAAAGGAATGGAGATCGACCTGGGTGGTATAGGGAAAGAGTATGCGGTCGATCGCGTTGCACTGTTAATTAGACCTTATCTCCAGAACGGAGTATTGATTAACTTCGGCGGGGATTTGTGTGCGTTAGGGCCTCGTTTAAATGGCCAGCCGTGGGAAGTTGCCATCGAAGATTCAGAGAAGGGTGAAAGGTCGCAAGCAGCCCTTGTGACTCTTAATAGTGGCTCTGTTGCCACTAGTGGTGATGCACGGCGATTTTTAATTAAAGATGGGGTGCGCTATGGTCATATTTTGAACCCGATGACAGGCTGGCCTGTTCCTGACGCACCCCGTTCAGTGACAACCGTTGCTGCAACCTGTATGGAGGCGGGTATGCTTTCGACATTTGCAATTCTTAGAGGGGCAGGGGCAAAGGAGTTTCTACAACAACAGGAAGTAGAGTTCCTCTGTCTTTAATCATAAGCGGCAACGTAAAAATCCCATATTGTAAACGGCTCTTTTAGATTACTTCGTTGGGTGCATTTTCATCTAGCGGCTGCTCATCATTCAGCACCTCAGTATTTTGAACACCAAAATATTTGTAAACTGTTGAGGCGATTGAAAATGGCTCTGCCTGATAACTATTTTCAGTGGGTGAGGTAAACTGTCGATTAACCCCTGAAGAGCCAATACGTTGCGTTGTGCCGACGATCTTACCTAGCCCTCGTCCTGGGATTCCTTTTCCGCCTAATGTCATGAGGTTTTGGTTGTTGCCGTGGTCCCAGCCAATCGAATTATTCAAATTCACATTACGCCCAAATTCACCATAAACATTGATAATAATATTATCGCTTCCAGCCGCGCTCATGTGATTCACTGCCACTTCGAGTGATGTCATCAAATCTCGCATCCTATCTGGGTACTCTTCCAGGCAGGAGTCATGGTCATCCCAACCTCCCAGTCCGCCGCTGCCCATAGAAATGAACAGGCTATCAGGGTTCTTGACCGCAAGACTGACGGCCGCTTTCAGGCGGCGTCCAAAATTAGTATCGGGGTAAGTAATTCCTAGCCCGAGCAGATCTGCATCAACTCTTGTCGCATTAAAGCTACTGCTGATAAACTCAGAGAGTTCCATTCGCTTAGTAAAGGCTTCGCGAACTTTTAAGAATTTGCTACCTTGAGCATTATTTCGCGCAAGTGCTTCAATTGCATCCTCATTAATGCCAGCACCACCTATTGCTGAATTATTGCTTCTGTCGTAGGGATTTCTAAAGTTTTGATCCAGCGCGATGTATTTAGTGGCCAGCGGAATATCAAGTCCAGCAGGCTGGAACACTAATGAATCACCTTCAAACGAGACAAAAGGTAAAGTCATATCTTCCGGTGCCTTGCCAAATGCATTATGAGCGCTTAACACGGCCGCTACAGTAGTGCCTATTCCGGGTGTATTTTCAGCATCTATGTGTCCAGTCAAGTTTTGAAAGATACTGGTGCGATGTGTTTTAGAGTCTTCTTTGAGACGGTTAATCGTTCGATAGATACTCATGTCACCAGAGGCGATCAAGCTTTCCATGATTTCACCACCAGCACCATTGTCACCGCCACCCCAGAAATTATTGGGAGTGATAATAGAATCTGAGTCAGCTGGATCCATATTGGTTGGGTATGGATTTTGTGAGTTAGCATTAATATCTTCAATATTAGTCAGATTGCCAGCCAGCTCAGAGGGGCCACCATAGAGAAATACATGGATAATCTGCGGTAACACCGCCGGACGAACATAGTTCACTTCATTTAAAACAATATTGTTTGCGTCGCCCACATTGAGTGCTGCCATACTGGGTGAAATAAGATTTCGCCCTCCCAACATAGATGCAGCTGTGCAAGCACCACCCAGGACACCAAGATGTTTAAGAAATTGTCTTCTTTCCATAATAATGATTCCTGCTTAGTTAATGCGATTGTTAAAGTATGTTTCAGGCAGTCGAGAAACATAATCAAAAATAATGCGTGCCTGATTGGGACGGTTATTTAGATAATTTCGATTGGTGATGACCTCGGTTAAAGTGGTGATCTCCTCCGTATAGGCTTTGCGGCCGACACTACTTAAAAAGAGGTAGTGGATAAAATCCTCATCAGTTAAATCGGCTGCTTTTTCAATGAACTCTAATCCCCAGCTATTATTGTTAGCATCGCTGCTGCTGTAGCGAATCAGTAACTGTTCACGTACCAGTTTATGGTAATAAGAGAAGCTGAGTGAATCGAGTGGTTGAAAGGCCCAGCGGCCAAGTTTCAATGTCATGCTAGGTTGTTTCATCTGAGACATGGTTGGAAATGAAGAGCCACCAGACGGGTCATTTAGTCGCCTGAAGAAGTTGCTGTCGGGTTTCCAGTCGACTCGATGAGCGATATTGAAAAAGGTTTCTTCCACACGTCTTGGGCGATCGCTATTAAGCAGGTATTCGCGTGAAAAAATAATAGCGGTAAAGATGTGTTCAAAACGAGTAGGATTGCTGTTTGCGATACTTTGTACGAGTGCAGCACGCATATCCTGCTCCATATCAACAAAGAAATGATCAACCAGCACATTTATCATTCTGGCAATGACTTTTGGATGGTTTGAAACTATACGGTAAAAATCAAAACAGTTGTTGATCCATTGGCCAAGAACTTTTTGCGGCACGATGTTTTCATCAAGAGTGATGACTAGCTGGTAATCTTGATCGTCACCTGTTAAATGCCAGTTCTGGCAGGCCTGCGATGCTTTGGGGACTTCATCATCCTGGTCAAAGAGGCCAAGATAAATCTCGATCATCTCTCGGGTGTTGTCCTCAGGTGAGCGGAATCGACGCCAGTTCTCCTGAGAGATCATGTGCTGGTAGATAATTTCACGTATATCCATATTAGAATTTATACGACTAACCAGTTTGCTATAGACCCGGTGAACATCAAAGTAATCTGCAGAGTCCATCTCCAGCGCTGGTGAAAACAATATGGTGTTTGAAAGGTTATAGGCCATCCAATGAGTAAAGTGATCTCGACTGATTGGTAGGTCATACATCATCGCTACTGGCATTTCCTGCGAATAACGTGTTGAGTTGAAATTATAGTTCTCATTAACTTGTTGAAGGTACTCGTTGGCATTGGGAAGTTCTTGTGTCATTGAGCGAGCAGTGCGATTGATGAAATCGCCTCCTTGACCAATTTGAGGGGTAGTTAACCCTTGTTGAAGATCAAAAAATTCATCGGCAGGAATACCTTTATAGAGTGTGCTCATCAACCGATTTGCCACCGCATACTGTTTTTCTGCTGATAATTGGTTGTACTCATGAGAGGAAAGCGCGGCTGCCTGACCACGAACAACTTGAGCGCCAAACATGGTGGTAGATGCATCAGCAGTTTCCTCTTGACCCTGCGGGCTAGGGGCACATGCCGTTAATACGGATGCCGCTAATATCAGAAATACAGCTCGTTTTATCGTATCTCTCATGATTTTAAAGTTCTCTTAAAATATGGTTTATGGCAGGCGGTGATCTAAAAAATAGTCATAAATTCACTGCAATACACTAGTATCGAGAATGAGTATTAAGCATTTTAGACAATAAAAACTTGAGCTATTTCACAACATTGGAAGTTGTATAGCGTCAGTGCTGTGACTATTGTTGAAATATGTGGACTGGATACGATTTTTAGTGTGATGTAGAGCCAGGTGACAGGGTGACCTGATGAGTATGCAGGTGTTTATTCAACTAGTAGCGCTGCACCTACGTTACGTCCATCTGACGCGAGGATGGCATAGGTACGGCAAGCTGCGGCAGTATCCATCACTTCAACCGCTATTCCCTGATTCGAGAGTGAGCCTAAAATATTGGCAGATGGCCAGTGGTGGGCTGAACCGGTACCGAGTAAAAGAATTTGAGGTGGTTTTTCGAGGATTTCGAAGTGGTGTTCAGCCAGGTCATCAATGGTTCGGGGTGCCCAGTCACTTATCAGGCAGTGCGGCATGATAATCAAGCTATTTGTTAGCGTTTCTTTTTTTAGTGTCTGATGACCAAAGCCGTCATCATCAGGGTTATAGGTATCATTAGGGCGAATAATAGTGATCTCGCCCGGATTGTAGGCATAAATACCAAAACGGCTATAATCCTCATCTAGCGTGATTTTTACGCTTTTACGTGATTCTGGTGCTGCTGTGTTATTCATAGTGGGCTACAATAGCGCCTTTTATTTTGGATAGCTAATCTTTAAAAGTTTGATATTATAGGCGTTTATTTTTTAAGCGTTTCAGATTTGGAGTGGAATAAGCAGGTGATCGAGGAATTTCCCAGAATAAAGCGGCTACCGCCCTATGTGTTCAATATCGTTAATGATTTGAAGGCACAGGCGCGCGCGCGCGGTGAAGATATTATTGATTTTGGCATGGGTAATCCAGATCAGCCAACCCCACCACATATTGTAGATAAAATGGTTGAGGCGACACAGCGAGGGGATACACATCGCTATTCGATGTCGCGCGGTATTCCTCGTCTGCGCCGTGCTATCTGTAACTGGTACAAAGAGAAATACGACGTTGAGCTGGACCAGGAGAGTGAGGCAATTGTCACCATCGGCTCAAAAGAGGGCCTGGCTCATTTAGCGCTGGCGACGGTTGGTCCGGGCGATGCCGTATTGGTGCCGAATCCCGCATACCCAATCCACCCTTACGGCTTTATTATCGCCGGGGCAGATATCCGTCATGTACCGATGACACCAGATGTCGATTTTTTTTCTGAGTTAGAGTCCGCAATAAAAAATAGTTTTCCGCGCCCCAAAATGCTGGTATTGAATTTCCCAGGAAACCCGACCACACAGTGTGTTGAACTCGAGTTTTTTGAAAAGGTTGTCGCAATCGCACGAGAACATCAAATATGGGTCGTGCATGACCTGGCTTATGGTGAGATTGTATTTGATGGTTATAAAGCACCATCGATTTTACAGGTGCCGGGCGCAAAAGAGGTCGCGGTTGAGTTTTATAGCCTTTCAAAAAGTTATAACATGCCGGGCTGGCGCGTTGGCTTTATGTGCGGTAATCAGGCTTTAGTCGGGGCACTGGCCCGCATTAAGTCTTATCTCGATTACGGCATGTTTACGCCGATTCAGGTCGCGGCAATCGCTGCGCTTGAAGGGCCGCAAGAGTGTGTCAAAGAGATTGCCGATATGTACTGTAACCGCCGCGATGTTTTATGTGAAGGGCTCAGCGCTATTGGTTGGGTGGTCGAAAAACCAAAAGCAACGATGTTTGTATGGGCTAGAATCCCAGAAAAATATCGTGAAATGGGCTCACTCGATTTCTCTAAAAAATTATTAGAGGAAGCAAAAGTTGCTGTTTCACCCGGTATCGGTTTCGGTGAATATGGCGATGACCATGTACGTTTCGGTTTAATTGAAAATGAACACCGTACGCGACAGGCTGTGCGTGGTATTCGTCAGATGTTTAAAAAAGATGGCGTCCTAAGTGGTGCTATAGCTGATGTGACAGGAGATGAAAGTTGAAGCCGATTAAAGTAGGGCTATTAGGGCTGGGCACTGTAGGTGGTGGTACTGCAAATGTATTGGCTAGAAATGCGGCAGAGATTGCGCGTCGCGCAGGGCGAGAAATTCGCGTAACACATGCGGCAGCTCGAGATATTAATCCAGATGTTAATACCGACGGGATTGATGTTTGTGATGATGCCTTTGCGGTGGTTAACAATCCCGATATTGATATTGTGGTGGAATTGATTGGTGGTTATGACCCCGCACGTCAATTGGTCTTACAGGCGATTGAAAATGGTAAGCATGTTGTCACGGCAAACAAAGCCTTGATCGCGATGCACGGTAATGAAATTTTCGAAGCGGCTCAGAAAAAAGGGGTAATGGTTGCCTTTGAAGCGGGTGTTGCGGGTGGTATTCCTATTATCAAAGCGCTACGTGAAGGATTGGCTGCGAATCAGATTGAATGGTTGGCTGGCATCATCAATGGCACCGGTAACTTTATTCTAACGGAGATGCGCGATAAAGGGCGTGACTTTGAAGACGTGCTGGCCGAAGCACAGGCGCTTGGTTATGCCGAAGCAGATCCTACCTTTGATGTTGAAGGGATCGATGCAGCTCACAAGCTAACCATACTGGCATCGATCGCTTTTGGTGTGCCGTTACAATTTGAAAAGACCTATACCGAGGGGATATCTAAGATCACACGCGAAGATGTGAACTATGCTGAGCAGCTTGGTTATCGCATTAAACACCTGGGTGTAACGCGTAAAACGGATAAAGGAATCGAACTGCGTGTACACCCAACCTTGATTCCAGAACGTCGTCTAATTGCTAATGTTGATGGCGTGATGAATGCCGTGCTGGTACAGGGCGATGCGGTTGGCCCAACACTTTATTATGGTGCTGGTGCTGGTGCAGAGCCAACGGCCTCTGCCGTGGTGGCTGATATTGTCGATGTCGCGCGCACTATGACGGTTGACCCTGAAAATCGCGTACCTCATCTGGCATTCCAGCCGAATGCTCTGTCGGATACGCCAGTGTTGCCAATGGATCAGATCGAGACCGCTTATTACTTGCGCATGCAGGCCGCTGATCGTCCGGGTGTGCTGGCAGAAGTTACTCAAATTCTGGGGGAGCAGGGCATCAGCATTGAAGCGATGATTCAAAAAGAGCCTGCAGAAGGCGAAAGCATCGCCTCTATTATCATGCTGACTCAACGTGTGATCGAAAGCCAGATGAATGAAGCGATTCGTCGCATTGAGTTGTTAGATGTTATTGACGGTAATGTGACGCGCATTCGCCTCGAACAGCTAGATAAATAATTCTCGTCTGTTTCATAGCAACAAAGACGCGTCATATTCAATTTTTAAGGAAATATTATTATGCCATTTCGATCTCGCTATACCGGATTGATTGATACCTACCGTGACCGCCTGCCGGTACATGATGACACTCGCATTATTAGCCTCGGCGAAGGGAACACGCCGCTGATTCGTCTGAATAATATTCCAGGCCTTCTTGAATCAGAGGTTGATATCTATGTGAAATTTGAAGGGCTGAATCCAACCGGATCTTTTAAAGATCGCGGTATGACAATGGCTGTTACCAAGGCAGTTGAGGAGGGCAGCGAAGCGATCATCTGCGCTTCAACAGGTAACACCTCCGCATCTGCTGCGGCCTATGCTGCCCGCGCAGGGATTAAGGCATTTGTCTTAATTCCAGATGGCAAGATTGCCCTTGGTAAACTGGCTCAGGCGATGATGCATGGCGCGACGGTGATTCAGATCAAAGGTAATTTTGATGATGGCATGCAGTTGGTAAAAGATATTGCTGGCCACGCGCCGGTTACGATTGTGAATTCAATCAACCCTTATCGCCTACAGGGGCAGAAGACTGCCGCGTTTGAGATTATGGAAGAACTTGGCAGCGCACCAGATTATCACTGCATTCCAGTCGGTAATGCCGGTAACATCACGGCACACTGGATGGGCT
>UOFQ01000023.1_pt1 | contig 26117 bp, 25 predicted proteins | sample 1988961 | NCBI WGS metagenome assembly UOFQ01 (sample SAMEA4712195, study PRJEB27164) | hydrothermal vent metagenome | biome: marine basaltic hydrothermal vent biome; feature: marine hydrothermal vent; material: mineral | place: Pacific Ocean | collected 2011-06-14/2011-07-23 | depth 1719 m | reverse complement strand
CGCCTTACTTAGTTTTTGTTTGCTGGTTTTCCTGATGGCCCCAGCCTTTCTTAAAGGCCACCGCTACTCCCTTACCAGTTCAATCACCCCGTTGATTCCAATCTGAACCGTCTGCTCTCCTGCTTCCAGTACTGGAGCAGATGCCATTTTTGATTCCATCATTCCATCCATGGCGCGCATCATCGGCACAAGACGACCGCGGAAACCGGACGATGAGATGTTCAGCGACACAATTCGGAAGTCATTGGTATTAAACTGTTGCGCAACTAACCCGGCCTTCTGCTTGAAGCGTGCTATCACAGTCCTGGTCAATGCATCCTCTGCCTGACGGCGCTTGTCTGCTGAAAGCTGGTATTCGATATGCTGTATCACTAGCTTTTCCTGCAGCTCGCCCAGTAACGTGCTCAGCGTGGTGGCATCTTTGCTCTTCAGTCTGAATGACTGGCGTACCTGCCAGATCCCGCTTAACTTTCCATTCTGGTAGAGAGGTTGGGTCTGATAATCAAGCGTTTCTACTTTGACGTTTTGTACCTGCCTGGCACGCTCCACTCCCCAGGCAATCACCTGGTTCACCTTGTCTGCCACATCAGCGGAGTTCCGGCCCTGACGCTGAAAATAGAGAATAGCGGTCAGAGTATCATTGTCTATCTCCTTGCTGGCGGTAACATCCAGGCTGATCCGGTCGTAGGTTAAACTATCATCAGCAACCACGCTCAGCGGTACGGAGCCTAATAAAAACAGTAATAGAAACATTTTTGTTTTTTGCATGACATCACTCCTTGTTCAATCTGTCAGAACTAATATTGGCATAGATTAGTGGTAGCAGCAGGGCAACTCTATCATGGCTACTGTAATAAACGCTAAACAGCCAGGTCGCGCTTAAAAATAGCGATAACGAAGAGATATACTTTGAAGGGCAAACGTATCCGGCCTCAATGATCTGTTTGCACCTTTTTTCCTTTCCGGCATGAAGGTATAATTCCACCAAGCCAATAAACAGAAAATAACAAAACAACACTATGTCCGAAAAAATCATCAACCAACTAGACCCCGCCTGGAAGGCCCATTTCGAACAGGAATTCGCGCAGGATTACATGATCAAACTACGTGAATTCCTGAAAACCGAGAAACAGAACCGGCAGGTGATCTACCCACCGAGTGATCGCTGGTTTAACGCCTTTTTACAGGCACCCTTTGATAAAATCAAAGTGGTGATCGTGGGGCAAGACCCTTATCACGGTGAAGGGCAGGCGCATGGACTGAGTTTTAGTGTGCCGGATGGGGTCAAGATTCCCCCGTCGTTACGTAACATCTACAAAGAGCTCAACCGTGACCTGGGAATGGCTATCCCAACCTCGGGCAATTTAGAGGCGTGGGCGAAGCAGGGGGTATTGTTGCTTAATGCCTCACTCACGGTACGTGCCGGTGATGCTAATAGCCATAGCAAGCAGGGGTGGCTGCAATTCACCAACGGCTGTATTCAGCATATTAACCAACATAAAGCAGGGGTGGTGTTTCTGGCGTGGGGGCGCTTTGCGCATGATGTCTGTTCGGTGGTGGATACTAACAAGCACTGTGTGATTAAAACCTCGCACCCCAGCCCATTAGGGGCGAGTAAAACCGGCAGGGATTTTAGTGCGTTTATTGGTTCTGGCTGTTTCTCGTTGGCGAATGAGTATTTAACCGCGCATGGTGAACGGCCTGTTGAGTGGGATTTAGCTGGATGAGTGGGGCGGGTGGTTAGTCGCCTTTTGGTGGTTTTCTGGATCCCGGCCTTTACCCCAGGGGCACTTTGTCACTGCGTTCGGGCGCGCGGGGATGACGAACTAATGCAGTGGGTTAATTAAACCGCCGCTGTGCATCCAGCGTTAACCCCAGGCCTACACTACCAAAACGATCCCCTTCAACGATTTCGCAATCGTTAAAGATCGCCTGTACGGCATTGCGCACTGAGGGCAGGCCGGTGGTGCCGCCGGTGAGGAAGATGCTATTGATCTGTTCGGGCTTGAGTTGTGCGCTTTGCAGGCTCGCTTTAATGGTTTCGCTAATGCCGTTGACCTCTGCCTGAGTAGCCTCATCAAATTCACTACGTTGGCAAGTCAGGCTAAGTGACTGTTCGATGAAGTTGAGGTTGAGTTCTGTTTCTATTTGGCTGGCGAGTCTGATCTTGCATGCTTCGATCTTGCCAATCAGGCGGTGGCCATCCTGGTTTTTGAGCAGGCGAACGAGGCGGTCAATTAATTGCGGCTGTTCGCAGTGGAGGCGAAACTGTTCCATCTGGTGAATGTTTTTGGGATCGTACTGGTGATGGATCAGGTGCCAGGTGGCGAGATTAAAATAGGGCGCGCTGGGTAGCTTTAGGCGTGATGCCCCTTTCATGTGGCTGTTCATGCCGAGGGCGGGCATCGCTGTGGCGAGGTTAAAGCGTCGGTCGAAATCGTTACCGCCGATATGGACGCCGCCGGTGGCGAGGATGTCATCCGCGCGGTCGGCTCTGTTTTGATTCTCTGGTGAGAGGCGAATAATGGTGAAATCGGATGTGCCACCACCGATATCAACAATCAGTGCCAACGCCTCTTTTTGTAGCTGTTGCTCGTAGTTGAGCGCAGCGGCAATCGGTTCAAACTGGAATTCAACGTCTTTAAAACCAGCATCGCGGTAGATTGCGTCAAGGGTCGTCTGCGCGGCATCGTCGGCAGTTTTATCGCCATCGACAAAATGAACCGGACGACCGGCGACCACATAATCGAGTGGCGCATTGAGTTGCAACTCGGCGCGCTGTTTCAGCTCGCCAATAAACTCAGCGATGATCTGCTGGTAGTTAAGCTGGCGATGTTTGATCTGAGTGCTCTTGAGCATCAGGGAGCTGCCGAGGATGCTTTTGAGCGAGCGCATAAATCGACCGTATTCGCCCTCGATATAGTTCTCGATTGCGGCACGGCCAAAGCGCGTGTGGTTCTCTTCGAAATTAAAAAACAGTGCGCTTGGCAGCGTTATCTCATCACCTTCCAGCGGTAGCAGGCGTGGTTGGCCATCATCCATAACACCAATGGTGGAGTTGGAGGTGCCAAAATCGATACCGCAAATCGCGTTCATCAAGCCTTGTCTCAAATTCAAAAACGATGCGTATTATACTGGATGTACAGGCGTGGGTCACCACTTGCGGTGCCTGTTACAATATCTCTTCTTTTAGCAAGTGCGTTTGTCTCAATGACTAATATTTTAGATTCCTGTGCGCAAACGGTGGTTGTGCTTGATTTCGAGACCTCTGGGCTTTCGCCTAATTTCGGTGATCGTGCGATTGAGGTCGGCGCGGTGCGCATTGAGGCTGGTGTGATCACCGACCGTTTTCAACGCTTGATGAATCCGGGGCGGCGCATTGATGGTTTTATCGAATCCTATACCGGCATTACCAACGCGATGCTGGCAAAGGCGGCGCCGTGTGCTGAGGTGATGGATGAGTTTGCCGACTTTATCGGCGACTACGATCTGGTGGCGCACAACGCCTCGTTTGATCAGCGTTTTCTGGATGCTGAGTTAACGCGGGTGCAACGCCGATACGGTGGTTCGTTTGCCTGCTCAATGCTGGTAGCGCGCAGGCTTTACCCGGATGCCTTTAACCATAAACTCGGCACACTGGTAGAATACCGGGCGTTACCCAATGATGGCACCTTTCACCGTGCATTGGCCGATGCGGAAATGACGGCCTGTCTCTGGCTGGCGATGCTGGCGGATATCGAACGTGATCATGCGCTGGCGCAGGTTAGTTTTGAGGTGATGCAGAAGTTGAGCAAAGTGCCTAAAGGATCTGTAGATAAATTTTTTCAGCGGTATTGCTGAACGCAGGCAGAATCAGCGGGTTTTGATCTCTATGGGGCGTTTATCGCGCTGCAAAATTACCGTCGCGATCACTGATATCATAATGCCGGGAATAATCGCATGCGGAACCGGTGTGCCTTCAATGATGAGCAGTAGAAATACGACCAGGGCTGGGTTGAGGTAGATGTACGCGTTGACCCGCTTCGGCCCTAGTGCGACAGTCGTTATCTGATAAAGAAAAACGGTTGCAAGTGTGGCGCCGAGAATAAGATAGGTCATGTGAAAGATCGCATCATGTTGTAATAGCTGCCATTCAAGCGGTTGCCCGGTGATGAGCAGTGCCAGCGCCATCCAGAATGAGCCGCCAAGCAACGTGCAGAAGGCGAGCACAATCATCTCATCGTTGCGGTAGAGCATTTTCATCGCGATAGAATAGAACGACATAAAAAATATCGTGCCGATAAAAATCAGGTCACCTCTGTTGAGTGTGAATGACATCAGCAGTGTTAACTGCCCACCAAAGATTACCCAGATGGTGCCGAGTGCGCCTATCGCATAGACCAGGAGCTGTTTGCCTGTGAGTTTCTCTCGAAAGGCGATGATCGATAACAGCCCGGTGATCAGTGGCACCAGGGTAAAAATGGTTGCGGTATTGGTGGCATTAGTGGTGTTAAGCGCTTCAAAAAAACCAATGAAAAACAGTGCGTAAAACAGACTGATGACGGTTGCACGAGGCAGGGTGGGTAATATTTTTTCACGCCATTTTGCTTTTGAGAGCACCAATGGCAGCAGGATTAATGACGCGCCGATGAAGCGTAGCAGTGTTAATGAGATGGGGTTGATTATCCCAGCAAGCTTTTCGGATGCCCAGAAAGAGCCTGCGACGAGGGTCGTCGCAAGTAGTACCAGCAGGTGATGTTTGATGTTGTTCAATGTGGTTATGGCTCGAATCTGTTTTTGATGACGACTTCGTTTAGTGCCAGTTGTCCTGCCCGTGGGCGCGCAGGCTGAATCCCTTTTCCGATTGCGACAAACATGGTGATGATGTGATCATCGGGCAGTTGAATCAGCTGTGCGACCTGTTCAAAGTCAAAGCCGACCATCGGGCTTGAGTCGTAACCGAATGTCTTTGCGCTCAGCATCAGGGTCTGTGCCGCAATACCGCAGGAGCGCATCGCTTCATCTCGTTGCGTCTGTTCTTTGTCGCGATAGAAGTTATCGATCGCGGGGAGTATAAACGACAAAACCTCATCCGGCGCGTCTGCCCAGTAGCGTGCTGGTTGTTTTTGCCACGCCATCAGGTCGGCGCAAAGAATCACTAGCATCGATGCGTCGCTGACCTGTTCCTGCCCGTGTGCGGCCGCTTTGAGTTGCTCACGCAGTGCCGCGTCATCCGCCACTACAAAACGCCAGTGCTGAATGTTAAAGGCGGAGGGGGAGAGGATAGCGAGCGAGAGGATTTCATCGCGTTCTTTGTTGTTCATTTGATGCTCGGGATCAAAGTGTTTGACCGAGCGGCGTGATTGTATCGCTTCAATGGTATTCATTATCTCTTCTCAGTTGATGAGTTATTTAATTTCCATTCCTTAGGTGCCGGGATCCTGGGTAAACTCAATTACGTTGTAGTCAGGGTCGCGTATAAACAGTGAGGTCTTGCCGTTGCCAAAGGTTACGGGGCCTTCGCTGATTGGGATGTTATTTTCTTTGGTGAACTTGAGTGCTTCTTCAATGGTGTCAACGTGAAAGGCACAGTGGGTGTAGCCCGCGTGTTTTTCCGCAATATCCATCAATACGTTTTTAATGCCGTAGTTATTATCGGCGCTATCGAGAAAGTTAAGCGTGATACCACAGGGGTGGCTAACGGCGACCACACGTTCATTCATATCTTCCCTGAATGGTGCAAAACCAAGCAGTGCGTAAAAGGCTTGAGTGCGCACAAAATCAGTAACGCGAATCCCGATGTGGTCAATTTTGTTGATCTTCATGTGACTTCCTCTGTGGTTAATATTGCGATGAGATGCAGTTTACCGTGTTTCCAGTTGACTGATAATCTAGCTAAATGGATAATGACTGTTGAGAAATTATCAACAATTGGTGCGATTATGGATGGATTTAGTGCAATTCCAGTGTTTGTGGCGGTGGTGGAGTGCGCTGGTTTTTCGCCAGCGGCACGTAAGCTAGGGGTATCAAAGTCTGCCGTGAGTAAACGAATCTCTCAGCTGGAAGATAAGCTTGGTGTGCGCCTGCTCTATCGCACCACGCGCAAATTGAGTCTGACCGAAGCGGGGGAGTATTACTATGCCAATGCGGTGAAGGCATTGGCCTATGCCAGTGAGGCAGAGGATGCGGTGACGCAGCTACAGCAGACGCCGCAGGGGCGTTTGCGGATCAATACGCCAATGTCGTTTGGGCGCTTGCATATTGCACCGCTCATTCCACAGTTTCTTAAGCGTTATCCCAATATACAGGTCGATGTGGTGATGGATGATCGAGTGGTGGATCTGGTGGAGAGCGGTTTTGACTGCGCGATTCGTGGTGGAGACCTGCCGGATTCTACCTTGATTGCACGTAAACTCGCGCCACTGCGGCTGGTGTTGTGCGCCTCGCCCGAATATGTGGCGCAGCATGAGATGCCAAAAATCCCCGCGGATCTGGTCGAGCATGACTGTCTGCTATTTACCTATTCAGTGAGCGAATGGCCTTTTTCGGCGGCTGGAAAAACAGAGTCGGTGCAGGTGAGCGGGAGCTATCAGGCCAATAATAGTGAAGCGCTGCGCGAGGCGGTGCTGCAGGGGGTGGGGATTAGTCGTATCCCTTCATTTGTAGTGGGAGATGATATTCGGGCGGGGCGTCTGGTTGAGGTACTGGCGGATTATCAGATGCCAGTAAAGGCGCTCTATGCGCTGTTTCCCAGGCGTCAGCATCTGCCCGCCAAGGTACGAGTGTTTATTGACTTTGTGGTGGAGCGTCTGGGTGGAGATCTGCCTTATTGAAATGCGTGAGTTCAATCCTGAGGCGCTAATGATGCCCCGTTATCACTGCAGCCTGTAAACCGTTGCCTTAGGGGTGGGTTGGCCTGCCGAGAAAAAAGCGCTGAGATCGGCGCTGCTGCGCCACAAAGGTGTGGTTAAGTTGGCGTTTATGGTACTATTTCGGGCTTGATACGAGAGTACGGGTCTGGGGCTGTTGTGAAGTGGGTGGATACTCGCTACGAAGTAAATGACTGTTTTGAGATCATTTATAACGCAGCTGGAGCGGAAAATAGACTCGTGCAAAGGTCTCATAGTAGATGTTGGACAGACTTCGACGTTTAATGCGCCATTATAGACAGGACAGATTAATTCCCCGATGAGTGAAATCGCTAAAGAGATAATCTCCACCAATATTGAAGAGGAGATGAAGCGCTCCTACATGGAATACGCGATGAGCGTAATTGTAGGGCGTGCTTTGCCGGATGTACGAGATGGTCTGAAGCCGGTTCATCGCCGCGTGTTATACGCGATGCATGGCCTCAATAACGACTGGAATAAACCTTATAAGAAGTCGGCGCGTGTTGTCGGTGACGTGATTGGTAAATACCATCCTCATGGTGATTCAGCCGTATATGACACCATCGTGCGTATGGCGCAGCCGTTTTCGCTGCGTTACATGCTGGTTGATGGTCAGGGTAACTTCGGTTCTGTTGATGGTGATTCACCGGCGGCGATGCGTTACACCGAAGTGCGGATGTCGAAGATTGCGCACGAGATGATTGCTGATCTTGAAAAAGAGACGGTCGATTTCGTCTCCAATTATGATGAGTCTGAGCAAGAACCGGTTGTCTTTCCGGCACGCATTCCAAGCCTGCTGGTTAACGGTTCGGCGGGGATTGCGGTTGGTTTGGCGACCAATATTCCGCCGCATAATCTGACCGAAGTGATCAACGCCTGTCTGGCAGTGATCGATGATCCTGAGATTGGCATCGCGCGCCTGCTTGATTTTATACCGGGGCCTGATTTCCCAACGGCGGCCATTATTAATGGTGTGCGCGGTATTCAGGAGGCCTATTACACCGGTCGTGGGCGTATCCATATTCGTGCACGCTCTCACTTTGAGCCTTACGGTAAACACAATGATCGTGAACGTATTGTGGTGACCGAGCTGCCGTATCAGGTTAATAAAGCGAATCTATTAGAGAAGATTGCACAGCTGGTTAGAGAGAAAAAACTCGAAGGTATCAGTGAGTTACGCGATGAATCTGATAAAGACGGTATGCGCATGGTGGTCGAGCTAAAGCGTGGCGAAGTGACCGAAGTGGTGCTCAATAACCTTTACAAACACACCCAGATGCAGAATGTCTTTGGCATCAACATGGTGGCGCTGATAGATGGTCAGCCGAAGCTGCTTAACCTGAAACAGATTCTGGAGGCGTTTGTACGCCATCGTCGTGAAGTAGTCACACGTCGCACCGTATTTGAACTGCGTAAGGCACGTAATCGTGCCCATATCCTTGAAGGGCTTGCGGTAGCGCTCTCTAATATTGATGAAGTGATTGCCCTGATTAAGGCGGCGCAGAACCCTGCTGAGGCAAAGCTTCAGCTGGTGTCGAAGACGTGGCGGCCGGGTGCTGTTAGCGACATGCTGGATCGTGCCGATGCGACTGCTCGCCCTGAAGAGCTGGCTATTGAGTATGGCCTGGGTGAAGAGGGCTACCGTCTTTCGCCGACTCAGGCACAGGCGATTCTGGATCTGCGTCTGCATCGTCTAACAGGGCTTGAGCAGGATAAAATTATAAAGGAATACAAGGAAATACTGGATGTTATTGCAGAGCTACTTGAGATTCTAACTAACCCGGATCGCCTCATGGAAGTGATCCGAGAAGAGCTGACAGCGATCCGTGATCAATATGGTGATGAGCGTCGTACAGAGATTCTCGCTTCTTCACTCGATCTTTCACTGGAAGATCTCATCACTGAAGAAGATGTGGTGGTCACGCTTTCACACGGTGGTTACGTGAAGGCGCAGTCGCTTGATACCTATCAGGCGCAGAAGCGTGGTGGTCGCGGTAAATCGGCGACTAATATGAAAGACGAAGATTTCATCGACAAGCTGGTCGTGACCAATACCCATGACACCATTCTGTGCTTTTCTAGTCGCGGTAAGGTCTACTGGAAAAAAGTATACGAGTTGCCGCAGGCGAGCCGTACTTCGCGTGGTAAGCCGATTATTAATCTGCTGCCGCTGGAAGAGGGTGAGCGTATCAATGCGGTACTGTCGGTGCGTGAGTACGATGCTGATAAATATATTTTGATGGCGACCAGCAGTGGTGTGGTTAAAAAAACGCCGTTGGCGGATTTCTCGCGCCCACGTTCAAACGGGATTATTGCGCTAGAGCTGCGTGATGATGACCGCCTGATCGGGGTCGACATCACTGATGGTTCAAAAGATGTGATGTTGATGACCAGTGCCGGTAAAGCGATCCGTTTCAATGAAGATACGGTGCGTCCGATGGGTCGTACAGCGCGCGGTGTGCGTGGTGTTAAGCTGGGGCCAGATCAGGCTGCGATCTCACTCATTGTGGTGGATGATGGTGATGTATTGACCGTGACCGAGAAGGGCTACGGCAAGCGTACCGCGATAAGCGATTACCCGGTGCATGGCCGAGGTGGTCAGGGTGTGATCTCGATCCAGACCTCGTCGCGTAACGGCAATGTAGTGGGTGCCGACCTGGTGCACGATGATGATGAGCTGATGTTGATCACCAACGGCGGTACGCTGGTTAGAACCCGAGTCAACGAGGTCTCGGTTCAGGGGCGTAATACTCAGGGCGTGCGTCTCATCCGTTTGAGTGATGATGAGCTGCTGGTCGGGCTGGATCGTATCGCAAACCTTTCGGCAGATGATGTTGAAGGCGATGCGGATGCTGAGGCAACAGGTGATACAGAAGGTGCTGTTGATGATGCGCCAGAACCGTCAGCTGATAGTGCGCCGGCAGATAATACACCAGAAGCTCCGGATAAAGATTAGAAGTTCCTGGTAATTAATTGATTTTGTAAGATATTATTTTTAAGGAAGCGTAAATGGCACCTATTTATAATTTTAGTGCGGGACCAGCCTGTCTGCCTGAAGCGGTATTGAAACAGGCGCAGCAAGAGATGACCGACTGGCAGGGTGCCGGTATGTCCGTGATGGAAATGAGCCATCGTGGCAAAGATTTTATATCGATAGCAGCGCGGGCAGAGGCTGACCTACGTGAGCTGATGGCGATTCCTGATAATTATAAAGTGCTGTTTCTGCAAGGTGGTGCTAGTGCGCAGTTTGGCAATGTGCCCATTAATCTGTTGCGTGGTAAAAAGGGCGCGGATTACATCTACACCGGGCAATGGTCGAAAAAGGCGATTGCTGAGGGGAAACGCCTGTGTGATGTGAATGTGGCGGCGAGTGCCGAGGCGAGCAACTTTAGTGTGCTGCCGGCGCAATCAGAATGGAACCTGAATAGCGATGCGGCCTATGTGCATTACACGCCCAATGAAACGATAGGTGGGCTGGAATTTCACTGGACACCAGAGACGGGCGATGTGCCGTTAGTGGCGGATATGTCATCGACTATTCTGTCGCGTCAGATTGATGTCTCTAAATTTGGTGTGATCTACGCCGGTGCGCAGAAGAACATTGGCCCTGCCGGGTTGACGGTTGTGATCATACGTGAAGATTTGATTGGTGAAACCGTGCCGGGCATGCCTGCGATGTGCGATTACAAAATCATGGCGGACAACGATTCAATGTACAACACACCACCTACCTACGGCTGGTACCTGGCGGGACTGGTCTTTGCGTGGTTGAAGAAAAATGGCGGGCTTGCGGCGATGGCTGAAATCAATGCACGTAAAGCACAGAAACTCTACGCAGCGATTGATGACTCTGGTTTTTACGCCAATCCAATTGATCTCAATTGTCGTTCGTGGATGAACATTCCGTTTACGCTGGCCGACGCTGAACTTGATGCGGCATTTCTGAGTGGTGCAACAGAGGCTGGACTGGTGACGTTGAAGGGCCACCGTTCTGTGGGTGGGATGCGTGCCAGCATCTATAATGCGATGCCGGAAGCGGGTGTCGATGCGCTGATCAGCTTTATGGCTGATTTCGAAAAACGGAACGGATAGGTCGCTGCTATGTATAAAGTCCAGACGCTTAATAATATTTCTGACCTTGGTTTGAAACGTTTGCCGTTGGGACAATATACGGTGGATGATGAGGTGGCGGAACCCGATGCGATTTTGGTGCGTTCCACCAAAATGCACGATATGGAACTCTCGGCTTCGCTCAAGGCGATTGGTCGTGCGGGTGCGGGTGTTAATAATATTCCGCTCGATGCGATGACCAAACGCGGCGTGGCGGTGTTTAATTCGCCGGGTGCGAATGCCAATGCAGTAAAAGAGCTGGTGCTGGCGGGGATGTTGTTGGCGAGCCGTAATATCTGTCAGGCGTGGGATTATGCACGCAATCTTGAAGGTGATGATGTCAGTATCCACAAACAGGTGGAGGCGGGTAAAAAGAACTATGTCGGTGTTGAACTGCCGGGACGTACCCTCGGCGTGGTGGGGCTGGGTGCGATCGGTGTACAGGTGACCAATGCTGCGCTGAAACTGGGCATGAATGTGATTGGCTACGATCCCAGCATCACGGTGCGCAGTGCATGGCGCCTATCGGCTGAGGCAACGCAGGCGCACAGCATTGAAGAGCTGTTGTCGCAGGTCGATTATGTGTCGTTTCATGTGCCGTTGATTGAAGCGACTACCCATATGATCAATGCTGAACGCATTAAACTGATGAAAGATGGTGCGGTGGTGCTGAATTTCTCACGCGATGGCATCGTCGATGACGCGGCGGTGTGTGACGCAATTGAGGCGGGTAAGCTTTACTCATATGTCTGTGATTACGCAAGCAATACATTGAAGCGTCATGAGCGGGTGATTACCTTGCCGCATATTGGCGCGTCGACTGCTGAGGCGGAAGATAACTGTGCGGTGATGGTGGTGGATCAAATTCGCAACTATTTAGAAAATGGCAATATTGTTAATTCGGTGAATTTCCCCGAGGTGGTGATGCCGCGCAGTGGTAATGCTGGGGACTCGCGTATTGCGATTGTTAATTCAAATGTGCCGAACATGGTGGGACAGATTTCAACCGCGATGGCCGAGGCCAATCTCAATATTATCGACCTGTTGAATAAGTCCCGCGATAATATTGCCTATACACTGGCGGATGTCGAAGGTGATATTCCGGCGGATGTGATTGAAAAAATCCGAGCGATTGATGGTGTGGTGTGTGTTCGAACGCTCTGAATTCTGTGATTGGCTGGATTGAATAAGATGAAAGATACCAGTGTTCTAAAAGATGCCAGTGCTCTACAGGCAGTGCGTGTGCGCATTGATGAGATCGATGAAAAAATTCAGGCGTTGATTACTGAACGCGCCAGGTGTGCTGAGGAAGTGGCGCGCCAAAAAGGCAATGGCCCAGAAGTGGTCTACTATCGCCCTGAGCGTGAGGCGCAGGTGTTGCGTGCGGTGATGGCACGCAATGAAGGCCCGTTGGATGATGAAACTATGGCACGTCATTTTCGTGAGATTATGTCGTCCTGCCTGGCGCTGCAGTATCCGATGAAAATCGCATTTCTGGGGCCATCCGGGACGTTTACCGAGGCGGCGGCAACCAAACATTTTGGGAATGCAGTGACAACAGTGCCGATGGTGGCGATTGATGATATTTTTCGTGAGGTTGAATCTGGTAGTGCACATTACGGCGTGGTACCGGTGGAGAACTCAATCGAAGGGGTCGTCAATCATACGCTTGATATGTTTATGAACTCACCGCTTAATATTTATGGTGAGGTTGAGTTGCGTATTCATCACAATTTGATGAGTCGCTCGAAAGATTTAAAGTCGATTAAAAAGCTGTATGTACACTACCAGGCGCAGGCGCAGTGTCGCGGTTGGCTGGATGCGAATTTGCCGAGCATTGATTATGCGGTGGTCAGTAGTAATGCCGAAGCAGCCAGGTGTGCGGCTGAAGATGAGAGCGCTGCGGCGATTGCAGGCGAGAAGGCGGCGGAGATTTACGCGCTTGAGATATTAGCGAGTAATATTGAAGATGAGCCGGATAACACCACGCGCTTTTTGGTGATTGGTAATAATCTGGCGCAGCCAAGTGGGCAGGACAAAACCTCGCTGTTGGTCTCGACGGTTAATAATCCGGGAGCGTTACACAAACTGTTAAAGATATTTGCTGATAGTGATATCTCGATGACGCGTATCGAATCTCGTCCGTCACGACGAGACATGTGGGACTATGTCTTTTTTATCGATATCGAAGGACATGTGCAGGAGCCTGTTGTCGAACAATCACTACAGCGGCTGCAAAATGAGGGCTATATGGTTAAGGTACTCGGTTCGTATCCGGATGCGGTGCTGTAGTATATAACCAATGAACGTGTGGCTGTTCAGATAAGCTGAATAGTGACTGAAAATTTAAAATTATTTTAGAACCAGGAAAAGTGACATGATCATTATCATGAATACCAACGCTGCGAATGAGCAGGTAAGCGCAGTAGAAGAAAAGCTGGCCCAGATGGGGTTGAGTTCAAATGTATCACGCGGGATTCAGCGGATTGTCATCGGCGCGATCGGTGATGAGCAGGCGGTGGATCAGGAAGCACTAGAAGCGCTGCATGGCGTTGAAAAAGTGGTGCGGGTGATGAAGCCGTATAAAATTGTGGCGCGTGAGTCTCATGAGAGCAGTACCATTGTTGATGTGGCAGGCATTCCGATTGGCGGTAATACCGTGCAAGTGATTGCTGGGCCTTGTTCGGTAGAAACGCCGTCACAGATGGCCGCAGCGGCGGAAGGTGTTGCAGCCGCAGGTTGTCGTTTAATGCGCGGCGGTGCATTTAAGCCGCGTACCAGCCCTTACTCTTTTCAGGGTGTCGGCGTAGATGGCCTGACGATGTTCCGCGAGGCGGCGAGTGTGCACAATCTGCCTATCGTGACCGAACTGATGGACGTGCGTATGCTCGATACCTTTCTTGAAAACAAGGTTGATGTGATTCAGATCGGTACGCGTAACATGCAAAACTTTGATCTATTGAAAGAGGTGGGTAGAACGCAGGTGCCGGTGATTTTGAAACGTGGTATGTGTGCGACGATCTCTGAATGGCTGATGTCTGCTGAATATATTGCGGCGGGTGGTAATCACAATATTATCTTCTGTGAACGTGGTGTTCGTTCATTTGAAACCGCGTACCGCAATATGCTTGATGTCACTGCGATTCCAGTACTGAAACGTGAAACGCATCTGCCGGTGATTGTTGATCCGAGTCATGCAGGTGGTAAAGCATGGATGGTGCCTGAGCTATCACGCGCGGCTGTTGCAGCGGGTGCGGATGCACTACTGGTTGAAATGCACCCTTGTCCGCAAGATGCATGGTGTGATGCCGATCAGGCGTTGAGCGCACCAGAACTGGCCGCATTAATGGTTGAGCTGGGTGGTATTGCTAAAGTGCTTGGACGCGATATCTAGGTTATCATTCAGGCTCTCATTTCAGCATATGACGACTCACGCTTTCTCCAGCAAACGACTGACGATTATCGGTGTGGGTCTGATTGGAGGTTCGTTGGCGCGTGCATTGCGCCGTGCTAACGCGTGTGATGAGATTGTTGGCTGTGGCCGTGATGAGGCACACCTGCAAAAGGCGGTTGAGTTGGGCGTGATTGATCGCTATGAGGTTGATCCTGCGGCAGCCGTTAGTGGTGCCGATGTGGTGGTGCTGGCAGTGCCGCTACGTGCGATGGTGACAGTGCTGATACAGATCGCCCCTGGACTCGCTGCGGATGTTGTTATTACCGATGTTGGTAGTGCCAAAGGTTGTGTGGTTGAGGAGGTTCGTTCAGTGTTGGGTGAGCGCCTCTGTGATTTTGTGCCGGGGCACCCGATTGCAGGTACGGAGAAGAGTGGCGTCGAGGCCTCGTTTGCAGAGTTGTTTGATAATCGTAGTGTGGTTCTGACGCCGATCGAAGAGACCGACCCCGATAAGTGCGCGCGTATGCGAACAATGTGGCAGGCTGCAGGTGCCAATGTCACGGAGATGGCGGTGCTGCATCACGATGAGGTGTTAGCGGCGACCAGCCACCTGCCGCATCTGTTGGCATTTTCGCTGGTTAATACACTCGCCAGCCTTGATGAGCGTAAAGAGATATTTGATTATGCAGCGGGTGGTTTTCGGGATTTCACCCGGATTGCCTCTAGTGACCCGGTGATGTGGCGTGATATCTGTATGGAAAATCGCGATGCGTTGTTGGAGGTGTTAGCGCATTTCAATAATGACCTCAAGCAGCTCGAAGAGGCCGTACGCGATAATGATAGCGAAGCGGTGCTCAATGTCTTTACGCGTGCCAAGGTGACGCGTGATCGTTTTTGCGGTTGAGCTTTCTGCTGCCGTTTTATTTTTAACATTACTGTTTGGAAAATTCAGATATGTCAGGTTCAGATTTAGTCTTTAAAGTCTCGCCGGGTGGCTGCCTTAAGGGGGAGATTCGTGTCGCGGGAGATAAATCCATTTCGCATCGTTCTATTATGTTGGGTTCGCTAGCGAATGGTGTGACTGAGATTAGCGGCTTCCTTGAAGGTGAAGATAGCCTCGCAACGCTGAATGCCTTTCGTGCGATGGGGGTTAAAATTGATGGGCCAGATAACGGTAATGTAACGGTGCATGGTGTTGGTCTTCATGGCCTTAAAGCGCCTAACGGTGTGTTAGACCTGGGCAATTCAGGCACATCAATGCGCCTGCTTTCTGGTCTGTTATCGGGGCAGGCATTTGATGTGGAGATGTCGGGTGATGGCTCGCTGAATTCACGTCCGATGAAACGCGTCTCTGTGCCGTTAGGCTCGATGGGCGCAGTCGTTGAAGGGACAGAAGCGGGAACGCCGCCGTTAAAAGTGAAAGGCGGCCAGGCGCTGAAGGGGATCCATTATAAAATGCCAATGGCGAGCGCGCAGGTGAAATCATCGCTGCTGCTGGCTGGGCTCTATGCTGAAGGTGAGACTTGTGTGATCGAACCAGCGCCGACGCGTGACCATACTGAGCGGATGTTGCAGGGTTTTGGTTATGAGGTGCGAGTGGATGGTCGTACTGCTTGCTTGTCTGGTGGTGGTGAGCTACAGGCGACTTCGATTGATGTCCCTGCCGATATCTCATCAGCGACCTTTTTTATGGTGGGCGCGGCTATTGCTCCGGACTCCGATGTGTTGTTGCGGCATGTCGGTATCAATCCAACCCGTATCGGTGTGATCAATATTTTGCGCCTGATGGGTGGTGATATTGAGCTGCAGAATGAGCGTGTGGTGGGTGGTGAGCCGGTTGCCGATATTCGTGTGCGTTCCAGTCAGCTGCGCGGTATTCATATTCCAGAAGAGCAGGTGCCGTTGGCGATTGATGAATTTCCTGCGCTGTTTGTCGCGGCAGCCTGTGCGGAAGGTGAAACGGTGTTGACGGGGGCTGGAGAGCTGCGGGTCAAAGAGACGGACCGGATTCAGGTGATGGCAGATGGGCTGAAAGCGCTGGACGTTGATGCTGAGCCAACCGCAGACGGGATGGTGATTCGTGGCGGTGAAATAAGTGGTGGTAGCGTCGATAGTGGTGGTGATCATCGCATCGCAATGTCATTTGCGATGGCGGCTTTACGCGCGACAGGTGAGGTCAAAATTGCTGACTGTGCCAATGTGAACACCTCATTTCCTGGGTTTGTTGCGCTTGCGCGTGGTGCAGGGCTTCAGATCGCGAGCCAAAACGGCGAGTAAAATAGTGTATGAATGAACGAATCGATGAGTCAGTTGCGATGCCGGTTATTACCATTGACGGCCCTGGTGGTTCAGGAAAGGGAACGGTTAGCCGGCTCATTGCACACCAGCTTGGGTGGCATTTCCTTGATAGTGGCGCACTCTATCGCCTGGTAGCGCTGGCTGCATTGAAGCGCCAGCTAGATTTTTTTGAAGAAGAGAAAATAGCGTTGATAGCCAGTAAGTTAGATGTAAAATTTAAGGTTAATTCTGGTATTGGTGAGCCGCAGATTCTACTTGAAGGGGCGTTGGTTGGTGATGAAATCCGTAGTGAGCAGTGTGGTGATTCAGCTTCAAAAGTGGCGGCATTACCTGCTGTGCGAGCGGCGTTATTGCAGCGACAGCGAGATTTTAGGTGTTCGCCAGGGCTGGTAGCTGATGGGCGGGATATGGGAAGTGTTGTTTTTCCACACGCTGAGCTCAAAATTTTCCTTGATGCGAGTGCCGAAGAACGGGCCCAAAGGCGCTATAAACAGTTGAAAGAAAAGGGGATGAGTGCTAATCTTGCGGCCCTTCTGGAAGAGATTCAGGTTCGTGATGCGAGAGATAGGAATCGTAGCGTAGCGCCCTTAATACCAGCAGTAGGGGCGATATTGGTCGATTCAACGACACAGGGAATCGATGAGGTGGTCGCAGGTATTTTAGAAGAATGGTTCAAACTCGCTTGAGTGAGGGCTTTATTTGTATCGGATTGTATCGGGCGTTCTTTGATTTTGGCATATGCCGAACTGCAATTTTAGAACGGTTTTTTAACTAAATAACCGTGTAAACGGTTTCAACAAGCGGGTTCACTGCAAACGTTATTTTTTGTTTGGCGTGTCTAAGTGGATCAAGGGTTTTTAAATAATGAGTGAAAGTTTCGCGCAACTCTTTGAAGAGAGTCAGGTAGAAAAGTTAATGCGTCCAGGCGCCATCGTAACAGGTATTGTTATGTCGGTTGGATCAGATGTGGTGGTAGTGAATGCAGGACTTAAGTCTGAAGGTGTCATTCCCCTTGAGCAGTTCCTGAATGAAAAGGGCGAGCCCGAAGTCGCGGTTGGCGATGAGGTTGATGTTGCCCTTGATGCAATCGAAGATGGTTTTGGCGAAACAAGACTTTCTCGTGAAAAAGCGAAACGTGCGAAACTTTGGGACGAGCTTGAAGGGGCCCTTGAAAGTAATGCTATTGTTACCGGTATCATCACTGGTAAAGTTAAAGGTGGTTTCACTGTTGAAATCGGCGCAGTACGCGCATTCCTTCCTGGTTCACTGGTTGATGTTCGCCCAGTACGCGACACTTCATACCTTGAAGGTAAGGATCTAGAATTTAAAGTTGTTAAGCTTGATCGTAAGCGCAACAACGTGGTTGTTTCTCGCCGTGCAGTGGTTGAGAAAGAGAGCAGTGCAGAGCGTGAAGAGTTGCTGGCTAATCTTCAGGAAGGTCAGGTCATTAAGGGTGTGGTTAAAAACCTTACTGACTATGGTGCGTTTATCGACCTGGGTGGTATTGATGGCCTGCTGCATATTACCGATATGGCGTGGAAGCGTGTTAAACAGCCTTCAGAGATCGTTAACATTGGTGACGAGATCGACGTTAAGGTGCTGAAGTTCGATAAAGAACGTAACCGCGTATCACTTGGCCTGAAACAGATGGGCGAAGATCCATGGGGTAACCTGACCCGTCGTTATCCAGTTGGCCACCAGGTCTTTGGTAAGGTCACTAACATTGCAGACTACGGTTGCTTTGTTGAGATTGAAGATGGTGTTGAAGGGCTGGTTCACGTTTCTGAGATGGATTGGACCAACAAGAACATCCATCCTTCTAAGGTTGTTCATCTGGGTGATGAGGTCGAAGTTAAGGTTCTGGACATCGATGAAGAACGTCGTCGTATCTCACTTGGTATGAAACAGTGTTTTTCTAACCCCTGGGAAGAGTTTGCCTCTACCCATAATAAAGGTGACAAACTAACCGGTACCATTAAGTCTATTACTGACTTTGGTGTATTCGTTGGTCTGACCGGTAGTATCGATGGTCTGCTGCATCTTTCTGATCTATCATGGAACGAAGCGGGTGAAGAAGCGGTTCATGGATATAAGAAGGGTGATGAAATCGATACCGTTATTTTAGCGATTGATCCTGAGCGTGAGCGTATTTCACTGGGTGTTAAGCAGCTTGAGCGCGACCCATTTTCAAACTACGTGGCTGACCATCCTAAAGGTGAGATCGTTAAGGGTGTTGTGAGCGAAGTAGACGCTAAAGGCGCTATTATTACTTTGGCTGATAGTGTTGAAGGGCACTTGCGTTCATCAGAGATGTCGCGTGATCGTGTTGAAGATGCACGTACGATTATGACTGTTGGCGATGAAATTGAAGCACGCTTTATGGGCGTGGATCGCAAGAACCGTACCATTATGCTTTCTATTAAAGCGAAAGATGCATATGAAGAAGCAGCGGCTGTAAAAGATTACGGTCAGTCTGCCAGTTCAACGGGTTCGACTTCATTAGGTGATCTGTTGAAAGAGAAGCTGGAAGGCAACTCGTAAGTTGATTCATGTCTGGTTATCGCTTGTTATTGCAAATTTCTGCGTAACAGGCGATGATCAGGTATACATATAGGTATGTAGTCGTGTGGCGCTTTATCTGTTTTGGGACGGAATAAATGACCAAGTCTGAATTAATTGAAATTATCGCACAGAAGCAAAAGCATTTATCATATAAGGATATTGAATATGCTGTGAAGACCATGATCGAACAGATGGCGCAGTCACTGGCAAGTGGTGAGCGAATCGAGATCCGTGGTTTTGGCAGTTTTTCGTTGCATTTTCGCCCGCCAAGAATGGGCAGAAATCCAAAGACAGGTGAACCGGTACCACTTTCTGGAAAGCATGTGCCGCATTTCAAACCTGGTAAGGAATTGCGAGAGCGAGTGAACGAGAGTATCGGAACCACAACGATTCAGGAGTAATCTTGATTTGGTTGGTTTGAAACTCTGTTCTAGCGAATTTATCGAATGGCAAAACTTCACATAGAAAGGGGTGTGATGAGATGATGAAAATATTTTTATTTATTTTTACCTTAGCAATTTTAGTGTTAGGCGCAAGCTTTACACTATTAAATGCAGACCCAGTTCAGGTGAACTACTATTTTGGAACGATGGATATTGCACTGTCGGTGATTCTAGTGGGCACACTGGTTGTTGGTGCGTTGATTGGTGTTTCTGCCACGATGGGCAAGTTGCTGTCTCTTAAATTACAAGTTTCAAAGTTACGCCGTTCATAATATTGCCTGGTATGCGGACCCTGAGGTTTTTACCGGGGGATGTTTAGCAGCAACATGTTGATGTATAAATTAGATAACCTCATTTAGCAATGGGGTTTTTTATTGCCTGAAATTTAAGGTTAAGATTGTAGCTGGAGGTTTGATATGGTGAGTGAAAAAGAGAAAAAAATTGCTGATCCGAAGTGTGTGATTGTCGCGCTCGATTTTTCGGATTCAGGTGAGGTGCTAGAGCTGGTGAGTGGGCTAGACCCGAACAGCTGTCGTCTAAAAGTTGGTAAAGAACTTTATACGCAGTGTGGACCAGCTTTGGTAGAGCGATTAGCAGCGGATGGTTTTGATGTGTTTCTGGATTTAAAGTTTCATGACATCCCCAATACAGTTGCGGGTGCTTGTGCTGCTGCTGCTGATTTAGGCGTGTGGATGGTCAATGTTCATGCGCTGGGTGGGCGACGTATGATGGAGGCCGCTCGCGAAGTGGTTGAACAGAAATCTCATCAGCCCTTGTTAATCGCAGTGACTATTCTAACAAGTATGGGTGAGGGTGATTTGCATGAGATTGGCTTGGCTGGCTCTGCCGAAAATAATGTTATTCGATTGGCTAAATTGGCTGAACAGTCAGGATTAAATGGTGTCGTCTGTTCACCGTTAGAGGTAAAAGTCTTAAACCGGCAGTGCGGTGGTGAATTTAATTTTGTTACCCCAGGGATCCGGCCTGCTGGTACCGCAGTGAATGATCAAAAAAGGGTGACAACCCCAGTAGATGCGCTTAATTTAGGTTCTAATTATCTCGTTATTGGGCGCCCGATAACTGCTGCAGTTGATCCACTTGTAGCCTTACAGGCAATTAACAGTGATATAAAGTCCTCTTTTATTCTATCTACTTGACAGGGGGATTTTTCTGCGGTTAGCTATCTAAACCGATATCAGGAAGTGTCGGCGCGGCCCTGTTAAAAAGGGTTTTTAGTTAACTATAAGGAGGTGGATATGCGATATTTAAGGCAGCTACTGTTGTTGGCTTTTCTATGTGTGAGCTCTCAATTTGCATTAGCGGGTACCATTGATATAAACAGTGCAAATGCAGAAGTGCTTGCGGCTGAGCTTCACGGTGTTGGTGCAAAAAAAGCAGCTGAAATTATAAAATATAGAGAAGCGAATGGCGGCTTCAAATCAATAGAAGAACTGATAAATGTAAAGGGAATTGGTGGTACAATTCTGGAGAAGAATCGAGGGCGTATTGTGGCTGGTGTTGATGACGAGGAGTAACGCCTCTCTACTATAACAAGTAATGATAGTTCAGCAATTAGCTTCCGATGTAGCAATCGGAAGCTTTTTTATATCTCAAGTAGAGGTTGTGTTACTAAGAAAAATGACAGGAATGGGTGATGGGAAAGGAGAGTAGTGCAGAGGAGTTGCGTATCAGGCGTGAATTTTTATCTGATGTAGACGATGAAATAAGTCTTGTTGAATTGTGGATGGTGCTTGTTAAGCGCTGGAAAGTGGCAGCTGTAATTTGCTCTTTTTTTCTAGTGGTAGGTGTTGTCGTTGCATTATTCTCACCCCTGAAATATCAATATTCTACGACGGTAGAAATTGGAAGTTTTGAAGCTGAAAGTGGTGTTCGTACTTTGTTGCAGCCATTAAAAATGGTTCAAACAAACCTGAAAAATACCTATATACCCAATATTGTTGAAGACATGAAGACTGCTCATTGGATGTCACCTCAGTCTGTTGATGTAAGTACTGTTGGGAAGCATATTGTAATAACGAGCCAGGGGCAGGTTTTAGACTCTGCCGCGATCAAGCAAATGCACTTATCAGCTATCGATAAGGTTATTGAAGATCATAATGTGTTTGCTGAAAATAGAATGAAATTATTTGATCAGAAATATCGTCAGAAGAGCGAGCAATTCAGCCTGGCAAAAGAATTTACTGAAGCGCTTGATAACAGGCAGAGTGAACTGCTAAGTAGTTCACTGGAATTAAAAACTGAATTTAATGAAATACGCGAGCATATCACTGAAGTAAATAAAAGCAGGTTTAGTAGTGATGTAGAAGAAGAGAATATGTTCAAGGCTCTAATGATAAGTCGAAAGCTAGAAATGCATGAGGCGCGTTTACTTGCTATTGAAAATCGACTTTATGTTTCAACTCCTCAGGAGCTTGTGAATATTAAAAGAATGTTGGTGGATAATTATGAAAATACCCTTAAAATTGAACTTTCATTAGGCACCGTGAAAACACAAATGGTTACTCAATTGCCTACGCAGTTAATTGCACTGGCAGTTCGAGCTAAAAAATCATCTGGTATTGGCCGGATAGCGACTGTGATTTTATCTATGTTGATAGGGGTTTTTGTTAGTGTATTGGTTGTGTTTATATGTGAATTCATATCTAAAATAAATACAGCAGCGAAAAATGTAAATGGTCTTGAATGATTGTTTTCTATGAGAGTGCCTAAAGGGGTCTGTAAGTGAATATTCAACCTGTAATTTTATCTGGTGGAGCTGGTACGCGATTGTGGCCACTTTCTCGCGAGCTTTTCCCAAAGCAGTTACACGCACCTTTTGGTGGAAAGTTGACGTTGTTGCAACATACGATAATGCGCTTGAAAGGAATTGAAACACTGCATAATGAGGTGAAGGTTTTGCCTCCTATATTAGTTTGTAATGAAGAACATCGCTTTTTAGTTGCGGAACAGATGCGTCAGATTCAAACAGATACAAATGGATTGATTCTTGAACCTGTTGGAAGAAACACAGCGCCGGCCTTAACACTTGCTGCGCTACATGCAGCGTCGGTCTCTGGTGATAGTGTGATGTTAGTGATGCCGGCTGATCACGTGATTCGTGATATCGATGCTTTTCAGCATATTATTTTTGATGGGGCACTTAAGGCTGCAACGGGCTGTACGGTGACATTTGGTGTGACACCAACTTTTCCGGCAACGGGTTATGGTTATATTAAACGAAGTAATACAGCCGAGAATGATGAGTGTACGGTCTCTAGCTTTATTGAAAAACCGGATGAGGAAAAGGCACAGCAACTATTTGAAGATGATAGCTACCTGTGGAATAGCGGTATCTTTATGATGAAACCATCAATCTGGCTGGGACAGCTCAACCATTTCCGGAAAGATATGTATGATGCATGCAGGGATGCAAGTGAAAATGGTATGGCAGATGGGGACTTTCAGCGAGTAGACGTGCCTGCGTTTGAAAAATGTCCAGGTGATTCTATTGATTATGCCGTGATGGAGCACTTAGCTTCTGATAAGTTGTTAATTGATGTTGATTCACGTCTGTTGGTTATTCCATTGAATGCGGGATGGTCGGATGTTGGAGGGTGGGCAAACCTTCAGGAAGAGGCCCCTCATGATGAACATGGTAATGCTATTTTAGGCGATGTCATCACGTATAATGTAAAAGATTCCTTGTTGTTATCTAGCCATCGTTTAATTGCTGGAGTTGGCCTGGATAACCTTATTGTTGTAGAGACAGCGGATGCAGTGCTTGTGGCAAATAAAGATGATGCGCAGCATGTGAAGGAAATTGTTGCACGATTGAAATTAGAGGGTCGAAGTGAGCATCAGATACATAAGCGAGTTCATCGCCCCTGGGGAAACTATGAGGGCATTGATCTTGGTGAACGATACCAGGTGAAACGAATTACTGTTAGGCCAGGCGCTTCATTATCACTGCAAATGCATCACCATCGTGCTGAACACTGGATTGTGGTGAGTGGTACCGCAAAGGTTACTCGAGGTGACGAAGAGTTCTTGTTAAGTGAGAATGAATCTACCTATATTCCAGTTGGAGTAAAGCACCGTCTTGTTAATCCTGGGCAGGTTTCCCTGGAAATTATAGAGGTGCAATCGGGAAGTTATCTTGGTGAGGACGACATTGTACGTTTCGATGATGAATATGGGCGTTAGTAATTAAATGACTAAGCGGGCATTAATCTGTGGTGTTTCTGGGCAAGATGGTGCTTATCTTGCCCAATTGCTGCTTAGGAAGGGCTATGAGGTGTTTGGTACATCTCGTGATGCTCAGATGTCTTCGTTCAAGAATTTATCATTTCTAGGGATTAAGGAACAAGTTCGTTGTGAGTCAATGAGCCTTAATGACTTTAGAAGTGTCATTCAGGTGCTGATTAATGTGGAGCCTGATGAAATTTACAATTTGGCAGGTCAGAGTTCAGTGGGGCTTTCATTTCAGCAACCTGTAGAAACCCTTGAGAGTATTTGTGTTGGGACATTGAACTTGCTGGAGGCAATTCGCCTTACTGGTAAATCAATAAAGCTATATAACGCGGGTTCAAGCGAGTGTTTTGGTGATGTTGGTGATCAATGTGCTGACGAAAACACGCCATTTCATCCTAGAAGTCCGTATGCTGTAGCAAAAGCCGCTGCTTTTTGGGTGGTGGCAAATTATAGAGAGGCATACGATCTATTTGCCTGTTCTGGTATTTTGTTTAATCACGAATCACCCTTGAGACCTGAGCGCTTTGTTACCAAAAAGATAATTTCTTCGGTTTGTAAGATTGCTGAGACTGGTGAGGGTAAGATTCGCCTAGGCAATATGGATATTAAGCGAGATTGGGGGTGGGCACCTGAATATATTGAGGCGATGTGGTTGATGCTTCAACAAGATAAGCCAGATGATTTTGTGATAGCAACAGGTGAAACTAACTCGTTGCAGGATTTTGTAGCAATGGCTTTTTCATGTGTTGGGCTTGATTGGCAAAACTATGTTGAGACTGATTCATCACTATTTAGGCCAACCGACCTGGCGGTGAGTAAGGGAGATCCGCAGAAAGCATTGAACGTGCTTGGTTGGAAGGCAAACTATAAGATGAAAGATGTGGTGAAAATGATGGTTGGTTTTGAAATGGATTGATGAGATAGGCCGCGGTGGGTAGTGATAGTAATCGCTGGGATTTTGAAAAGAAGGTGTTATTAGGTGTGTTATAATTTGCCTCAAAGTTGGGCGCGCTATGTGTAGCTACATAACCAGCTTGAAAATAAGCGTTAGATGCAGATGATGGTTAAGGGGTAAGATGAAGAAAAAAGCATTAATTACCGGGGTGACTGGCCAGGATGGTGCATATCTGGCTGAGTTTCTTTTGGATAAGGGATATGAGGTTCATGGAATCAAGCGTCGCACCTCCTTATTCAATACCGATCGAATTGATCATTTGTATCAAGACCCACATGAGTTAGATCAACGCTTTATTCTGCATCATGGTGATATGACGGATTCAAGTTGCCTGATCCGCATTATGAAGCAAGTGCAACCTGATGAGGTCTACAATCTTGCCGCGCAGAGTCATGTGGCGGTTTCGTTTGAAGAACCAGAATACACCGCTGATTCTGATGCGCTTGGTCCGCTCCGTTTGCTAGAAGCTATTCGTCTTCTTGGACTAGAAAAAAAGACACGTTTTTATCAAGCCTCAACATCTGAACTGTATGGTGAAGTACAGGAAACCCCGCAGACAGAAACCACTCCTTTTTATCCGCGCTCCCCTTACGCTGTAGCAAAGCTCTATGCTTATTGGATTACGGTGAATTACCGGGAAGCTTATGGCATTTATGCATGCAATGGGATTTTGTTTAACCATGAATCACCTATTCGAGGTGAAACATTTGTGACTCGTAAAATTACACGGGCTTTGGCTCGAATTAAACTTGGCCTACAAGAGTGTCTCTTTCTTGGCAACATGGATGCGAAACGCGATTGGGGGCATGCTAAGGATTATGTGGAAATGCAGTGGCTTATGTTGCAGCAAGATAAGCCGGAGGATTTCGTGATTGCGACGGGTGTTCAATACAGTGTCCGCGATTTTGTTAATACAGCTGCAAAAGAGTTAGACATCAGCATGTCGTGGAAAGGAGAAGGGATTGATGAGAAGGGTTATGATATCAGCGGTAAGTGTATAGTTGCTGTTGACTCTCGTTACTTTCGACCTACTGAGGTTGAAACTTTACTCGGAGATCCAAGCAAAGCTAAAGAAAAACTAGGTTGGGTACCTAAGATACCATTCAGAGAGCTGGTTGCCGAAATGGCCAGTGAGGATCTTAAGGCGGCTGAGCGGGATGAGTTGGTTAAGAATCATGGTTATAAGACTATGGATTACCATGAATGAGCAATCTTGATGCCAAAGTCTATGTCGC
>UOFQ01000121.1_pt1 | contig 26667 bp, 23 predicted proteins | sample 1988961 | NCBI WGS metagenome assembly UOFQ01 (sample SAMEA4712195, study PRJEB27164) | hydrothermal vent metagenome | biome: marine basaltic hydrothermal vent biome; feature: marine hydrothermal vent; material: mineral | place: Pacific Ocean | collected 2011-06-14/2011-07-23 | depth 1719 m | reverse complement strand
CGTTCTTCTTTCTACGAAGGTATATCTGGTTCTTGTTTTTGGTGCCCCTGTCGGTCAAAGCCGAGCCACCTTCAAGGGGTTGCCACGCATTGTAGAGACGGTTATTTGTATCGCCAGCGCTAGATGAATACGGGGCTCTTCCGCCTCCCATCATCCCACCCCCCATTCCTCCGCCTCCCATTCCACCTCCACTCCACCAGCAACAACCAGCTGCACGGATATAGAACTCCATCGCAAAATCATCGACGGTAGGATCACCCACAATAACGTGGTAGTACTGAACACCGTTATCGTTGACCAGCTCCTGTAAAAAATAGCCACTCCCACTGCCTCCGCCACAACCAGGGCCGACGCCGCCCATACCTCCCATACCTCCTCCCATGTGACCACCACCAGCATTACAGCTCGTGTTGGCCCAACTAGAAACAGTGTTGGGATTAGACTTAAAATTGAGGGAAAACTCAGCGTCAGCGAGAGAACTCGAAATGGCCAATAGCAGGCCGAACAGCAGTGACGACAATGTAATAGAAGACGTTTCTTTGCTGCATGTTATTACAGACACCTCTGCACAGCACGAATATTTTTCCTGCAAAACCTGGACAACCTTAGCGTTGAGAAGCAGGCAAAAACTGCTTCAGTAAATGAATAGATCTGGTTCGTTATCACCTGCTACAGCCACGATTACTCAGGCACTTCCTCGTCAGGTCAACCAAAAATCCAGCGCCATCTAAGAATAGATGACTGATTAAAAATCATACCACACATAAGTTTCAAATGAAATACATCTATATAAGAGATATCATTTACCATCCCTCACTCATGACAATAAAAAGCTACGAATTCAGGAAAATTCAGAATCAATCACTATAAGAGACCTTTGCACGAGAACTAGTTTTCGTTCCAGCAAGGCATAAATGATCGAAAAAATGGAGTTTACACGAAGTAAATGACTGTTTTGAGATCATTTATAACGCAGTTGGAGCGGAAAATAGACTCGTGCAAAGGTCTCTATGAGTTGAGGATTGGCAAAGCGAGGGGAAAGGTGCTTAGCGATAGATCTCGTCAGGTGATTTAAGCACCGGTTCGACGTCGATCCAGCGCCCATCCTGGTATTCCTTATAAAAGCAGTCGTGACGACCGGTATGACAGGCGATGCCGCCGAGCTGTTCAACCTTAAGCAGGATCACATCGTTATCACAATCAAGGCGTATCTCCTTGATGATCTGCTGATGACCCGACACTTCACCTTTATGCCATAGCTTTTTGCGTGAGCGTGACCAGTAAACCGCATGACCTGTTTCGACAGTCAGTGCCAACGCCTCACGGTTCATCCAGGCCACCATCAATACGCTATTGTCAGCCGCATCCTGTGCGATGGCCGGCGCTAGTCCGTCACTCGTCCATTTAACTTCGTCGAGCCAGTCAGACATCCAGCGCTCTCATTTCAATGCCACGCGCACTCATCGCATCTTTCGCCTCTTGCACAGTGTGATGGCCAAAGTGAAAGATGCTTGCTGCGAGCACCGCGTCGGCTTTGCCTTCGATCACACCATCAGCCAAATGCTCCAGCGTACCGACACCACCAGAGGCAATTACCGGAACCGGCACAGCTTCACTGATCGCCCGCGTTAAAGCAAGATCGTAACCATCACGCGTGCCATCACGGTCCATACTGGTTAATAAAATTTCACCCGCGCCAAAGTCGGCCATTTTTTTTGCCCACGCTACTGCATCAATACCGGTTGGCTTACGCCCACCGTGGGTAAAAATCTCCCATTTATTGTCACCCACCTGCTTGGCATCGATCGCCACCACAATGCACTGCGAACCAAAACGCTCTGCCGCCTGGCGCACAAATTCAGGGTTGTTAACCGCGGTGGTATTGATGCCCACTTTATCAGCACCCGCATTGAGCATACGACGAATATCACTCAGCTCACGAATACCACCGCCCACAGTCAACGGGATAAAGACCTGACTCGCCACCTCTTCGACCACATGCACCATGGTTTCACGATTATCAGAACTGGCGGTAATATCAAGAAAAACCAGTTCATCGGCACCCTGCTCATCATAACGGCGCGCCACTTCAACGGGATCACCCGCATCAAGGATATCAACAAACTGAACACCTTTAACCACACGCCCATCGTCAACATCGAGGCAGGGGATAATACGTTTAGCAAGACTCATACAAGATTCAATTTTATTAACAGGCTCTATTTGGCGAAGGTATCGGCTAGCTTTTGACACTCGGCAAAATCAAAGGCATCTTCATAAAGTGCACGGCCAATGACAGCACCCGTGATGCCTTCTTCAGAAACTTCACCCAGCGCACGAATATCATCCAGCGAGCTGATGCCGCCAGACGCAATAACCGGAATGGTGATCGCCTGCGCCAATGCGACAGTCGATTCAATATTCACACCATTCATCATGCCGTCACGACTAATGTCGGTGTAGATGATCGCCTCAACCCCGTCACGCTCAAAATGCTGCGCCATATCGATCACATCGTGATGCGAAAGCTTCGACCAGCCATGGGTCGCCACTTTTCCATTTTTGGCATCAAGACCGACGATGATATGGCCGGGGAATGCACTGCAAGCATCCCCCACAAAATGAGGTTCCTTAACCGCACTGGTACCCAGAATGACAAAACTCACACCCGCCTCCAGATAGCCCTGAATAGTATCTTCATCACGGATACCACCACCCACCTGGATCGGCAGATCAGGATACGCCTCGGCGATATCATGAATCACCTGGCCATTGACGGGTTCACCTTCAATCGCACCATTAAGATCGACCAGATGCAGGCGTCGTGCGCCAGCAGCGGCCCAACGACCCGCGACCGCAACCGGGTCTTCAGAAAATACCGTATCATCATCCATACGCCCCTGTCGTAGGCGTACACATTTTCCATCCTTAAGATCTATGGCAGGTATCATTAACATGATTGGTCCTCAAACAAGTTAGCTATCGTGGTGGTCATTAACGGGTTCCATCCCAGCTTAGAAAATTAGCCAACAGCGCAAGCCCTGCGTGCTGACTCTTTTCTGGATGAAACTGTACTGCAAAAATATTTTCCTGGTCGATCACTGAAGTGAAATCAAAACCGTAGCGTGTGGTCGCACTCACCACCGAATCGTTCTTAGCGGCAACATAGTAACTGTGCACAAAATAGAAACGGCTATCCTGCTTGATACCCTGCCACATCGGGTGCGCCTTTACCTGATGCACCTGATTCCACCCCATATGCGGCACCTTAAGTGCTTCAGTGTCTGGGATTATTTTTAATTGATCGGCAAAGTGGCACGCCTCACCAGGAATAATACCAAGCGCCTCGGTACCACCGTTTTCAGCACTACTACTCAGCAACGCCTGCATCCCGAGGCAGATCCCCATAAAAGGTTTATTGCGCACCGTCTCTCTAATCACATCATCGAGCCCGAGACGCTTGAGTTCACCCACACAATCCTGCAATGCACCAACACCCGGTAACACCACACGATCCGCACGCAGCACTTCTTCTGCTTCGTGAGTCACGATCACTTTCGTATCACCACTCACATGTTCTAACGCCTTTGAGACGGAACGGATATTACCCATCCCATAGTCAATGACTGCAACTGTTGCCATACCGCTTATCCCAACCTCTACTGATGAAATCTATAAAGTGAATCGTTCACACCGAATCAGGATTACAGATGCCCTTTAGTTGATGGAAGAATGCCTGACATACGGGCATCTGCCTCAACAGCGACTCGCAACGCGCGCCCAAATGCCTTAAAAATTGTCTCGGCAACGTGATGTGCATTGTTGCCGCGCAGGCTATCGATGTGCAGTGTTACCTGACCGTGATTGACAAAGCCGTTGAAAAACTCCAGCAACAGATCAACATCAAAATCACCGATTCGCGCACGCGGGTAATCAACATTGTATTCAATGCCAGGACGACCAGAGAGATCAATCACAACACGTGACAGTGCCTCATCGAGCGGTACATAGGCGTGGCCATAACGACGAATGCCCTGTTTATCACCCAACGCCTGCATCAGTGCCTGACCGAGGGTAATACCAATATCTTCAACAGTGTGATGTGCATCGATGTGCAGATCGCCGTTGGCTTTCACATCGATATCAATCAGACCATGACGTGCCACCTGATCTAACATGTGGTCGAGGAATGGTACGCCAGTCTCAAAATTAGCAACGCCGGTTCCATCAAGATTAATAGAAATCGTGATTTGTGTTTCCGATGTATTGCGGCTGACTGTGGCCTTACGCGCAGTCATCTGTCTTCTCCTTACTAGTTGCATCATTGCAACTTAATGCTAAGCATACTCTTATCTGTCTATTGAGAAAAGCGACAGCAAGGTGAACTATTCACCCAGTACGCGGGGTTAATCGGTATTTTAATCGTCTTTAATACGGTATTCAGCAGAGCGTGCATGTGCCGTAAGTCCTTCGCCGCGCGCCAATATCGATGCCGTTTTACCAAGCGTCGACGCACCATCCGCCGAGCACATAATCAGGCTTGAGCGCTTCTGAAAATCATAAACACCTAGCGGCGATGAAAAACGCGCAGTGCGCGAGGTCGGTAGTACATGGTTCGGGCCTGCACAGTAATCACCTAGCGCCTCTGCAGTATAACGCCCCATAAAAATAGCACCGGCATGGCTAATTTTTTTCGTCAATTCAACAGGGTCTTCAACCGACAGCTCCAGATGTTCCGGTGCAACAATGTTTGAGACCTCAGCCGCCTGATCCAGGTCGGCCACTTTAATAAAGGCCGCACGCGCTTGTAGTGATTGACAAATAATCTCTGCACGCTCCATCGTCGGCAGTAATTTTTCGATACTTGCCTGTACCGCATCTAAGTGCGCCGCATCCGGCGAGACCAGAATTGACTGTGCATCTTCATCATGCTCTGCCTGCGAAAAGAGATCCATCGCGATCCAGTCAGGGTTGGTCTCCCCGTCACTAATCACCAGAATTTCAGAGGGACCTGCGATCATATCAATACCGACCGCGCCAAAGACCATTCCTTTCGCAGTTGCGACATAAATATTGCCCGGCCCCACAATCTTGTCCACCTGTGGCACAGATTCAGTGCCGTATGCGAGCGCTGCCACCGCCTGCGCGCCGCCAATGGTAAAGACACGATCAACACCTGCAATATCTGCCGCCGCCAGCACCATGTCATTAACAATATTATCTGGCGTCGGCACCACCATAATCAGCTCAGAAACCCCAGCCACTTTGGCCGGAATAGCATTCATCAATACCGACGATGGGTAGACCGCCTTGCCGCCCGGCACATAAAGCCCGACACGATCGAGCGGTGTTACCTGCTGCCCTAGCAGCGTGCCATCGGCCTCGGTATAAGACCACGACGCCACCTTCTGATGTTTGTGATAGGCGTAAAGGCGTTCCGCAGAGAATTCCAGCGCCTTGCACTGCGCAGGGTCGACCTTAATACGTGCCGCTTTAAGATCGGATAACGGAATCTCCAGCGCAGCCATGTTTTCAGCAGTAAGGCGATCAAAACGGTTGGTGTACTCCACCACCGCCGCATCGCCACGCTTGCGAACATCGGCAAGAATATCGCGCACGACCCGGTTAACGTCCTCATCAGAGGCGCTGTCCCATGCCAACCGCCCATCGAGCTGGTTTCTAAAATCGGATGCGGCCGCATCCAGGCGTACAATCTTAACCACGGGTAACTCCCATCAAATTTCGATACAAGTCAGCTGAGCCATCAGCTCTCATCACTACCTGAAACACCTTCTCGAACATTAATTTTTTTGAGCCACAGCCTCTGCAATCAAATCGATATAACGTTTCACACGCTCATGCTTCATCTTCATCGACGCCTTGTTGACGATCAAACGTGAACTCACGTCCGCGATGTGGTCCATCGCCACCAGGCCATTGGCCTTCAATGTATTGCCAGTATCGACCACGTCGACGATGCGATCCGCAAGGCCAACAATCGGTGCTAGCTCCATCGCACCATACAGCTTGATGATCTCGACCTGCTGCCCCTGTGCCGCAAAATAACGCTTAGCTGTCTCAACATATTTGGTCGCGATGCGCAGTCGGCTCTCATCCACCACGCCATCTTTCGGCCCAGCAACCATCATTTTGCAACGGGCGATCTTCAGATCAAGCGGCTCATAAAGTCCTTCACCGCCGTGTTCAACCAATACATCTTTGCCAGTGACACCCATATCGGCCGCGCCATATTCGACAAAGGTCGGCACGTCGGAGGCACGAATCACCACCAGTTTCACATCATCAAGATTAGTATCCAGAATCAGTTTACGGCTCGTGGTTGGATCATCCAGCGGAATAATCCCCGCATGTTCAAGCAGCGGCAGGGTCTCTTTAAAGATACGGCCCTTCGACAGGGCGATGGTAATGGTTGCACTCATGTTATTTATTCACTATTGCTAAAGTATTAATCCGGCACACGTCTAATCCTGGCTCCCAAAGACTGCAACTTCTCTTCGATACAGTCATAACCACGATCAATATGGTAGATACGATCAATACGTGTCTCACCCTCAGCAATCAAACCCGCTAGCACCAGACTAGCCGAGGCACGCAGATCGGTCGCCATTACCGGTGCGCCGGTCAGTTTTTCAACCCCGACACAGATAACCGTATTCCCTTCCAACCTCAGATCCGCGCCCATACGCTGTAGCTCAGGCACATGCATAAAGCGATTTTCAAAGACCGTTTCAGTGATGATACCTGTCCCTTCAGCCACCGCATTCAATACCGTAAATTGAGCCTGCATATCAGTTGGAAATGCAGGGTAAGGGGCGGTCTTAACACTCACCGCCTTCGGCCGTCGCCCCTCCATATCAAGTTCGATCCAGTCTTCACCAGTGGTAATCTTTGCTCCCGCTTCCTGTAATTTCGCCAGCACGGCATCAAGGATATCGGGGCGAGTATCACGCACGCGTACCTTGCCACTCGTCACTGCCGCTCCCACCAGATAAGTACCGGTTTCGATACGGTCAGGCAACACCGAATAACGGGTACCGCCAAGGCGCTCGACACCTTCGATGGTAATCATATCGGTGCCCGCACCACTCACTTTGGCACCCATCTGGTTAAGGCAGTTGGCAAGATCAACCACTTCTGGCTCACGTGCTGCATTTTCAATCACGGTGGTGCCTTCCGCCAGCGTCGCAGCCATCATAATATTTTCGGTACCGGTCACCGTCACAATATCCATAAAGATACGGGCACCCTTCAAGCGACCGGCACGTGCACGGATATACCCCCCATCAACGGTAATATCAGCACCCATCGCTTCAAGCGCCTGAATATGCAGATCTACCGGGCGGGTACCAATCGCACAACCACCCGGCAAAGAGACATCCGCCTCACCAAAGCGCGCCAGCAGAGGCCCTAACACCAGAATCGATGCACGCATCGTTTTCACCAGCTCATACGGCGCATGGTAATTGGTGATGCCTGAGGCATCCGCCTCAACTTCCATATTATCACCCAGACTTAAGATCACCCCCATGCGGCCCAATAGCTCCATGGTGGTAGTGATATCGTGCAGATGCGGCACGTTACAGACCGTAACAGGCTCATCCGCGAGCAGCGTCGATACCAAAATTGGCAGTGCAGCATTTTTCGCACCGGACATGCGAACCGCACCGTTAAGCTGCGTTCCGCCGGAAATTATCAATTTATCCATGATTAGTCTTTAATAAACCATTATCGAAATGTAATGTAGCGAGTGAAGAACGAGGCTCTTCATTTTAATCGTAATTAAAGCACCCTGCGCTTCTGTGCCTCTTCCCACTGGGCTGGGGTATAGGTCTTCATTGAAAGCGCATGTATCGAGGCATTTTCAATATTGTCACCCAACGTGGCGTAAACCATTCTATGCTGCTGCAACATCCCTTTACCTTCAAAGGCTTCGCTGATCACGACTGCCTCAAAATGAGTGCCGTCACCATTCAGGCTCACCTGGCTGTCAGGCATTCCAGCCTCTATCATCTTCTTTATTTCATCAATTTGCATCAATCAATCTCTATCGACAGCAAAGGCATCATGCACCGCCATCGCTATTCTGTATTGTGGTAAAAATATCGCGCTATGGTACCAGAAAACGCTGCAAAACGAGATGATTAGCGCCAACAGCGCTGTTTTAAGTGCAATAACACGCTACGAGGCTGTTTTTGGCAACCCCAAAACCGTCTCAAGTCCGCTCAAGCGAGTTAGCGCCAGCATCTGTGGCGGAATATTGAGAAAGGTAATGTCACTATTTTGATTTTTAGCATTACGCAGCCACTCCACCAACAGGGCAATGCCAGCGCTGTCACTGCGGCCAACAGCCTGTAAATCGATCGTGATAGTAACATCAGCGCCATTGCGATTCGCTAGTAACGGCTCACTTTCACGCAGCACACCAGGCACGCTAGCAAAACTAAGTTCACCTGATAATAAAAATACACCATCAGATTGACGTTCAAACTGCGCCTTAACGCGATTACTGACCATCACGCGCATCCTGATTGCGCTTTTGCAGCTGGGTGATCAAACCATCGATCCCTTTCAGCTTACGAATTTCACCCGAAAAGGTGGTGCGATAGTTCAACACCAGGCTCACCGCATCAATCTTGACGTTATAGACCTTCCACACGCCCTCTTTCAGGTGCAGGTTGTAATCGATCGGTATTGGAAAACCACCTTTTTGATCGATCTCAGTCCTGACCACCACCTCGCCTTTCTTTTTCCCTTCACGATAAGGCAGGTAGATCACCTCCTGCCCGGCGTAATCCATCATCGCGGTCGCATAGGTACGCACCAGCAAGAAACTAAACTCTTTAACAAACTGTTCACGCTGCGTTTTGCTGGCCTTGCGCCAGTGCTTACCCAGCACTAGTCGCCCCATACGCTCAAAATCAAAGTGAGGGGAGATAGTGCCCTCAACCAATTCATAAATATAAACAGGTCGTGCCGTAATTTCTTCCCGCTCAGATTCAATCAGCGCCAACAGCTTGGTAGTGGTATCAATCACCAACTGTTGCGCAGGTGCATTGGCACCCGCCGCGCCAACAGGCAACAACGTGAAGAGATATAGAGAGACAATTATTAACAACCGTTTCATAAGTAATCCCCTGTCACATGGCGCAGACGCGCAACATGCATATTATAGTTATTTACCGCCATTAGATAATCGCTATAGATCAGCACATATCCCTGAAAGGCAGCCAGCACCGCCTCAGCCTCTTCAAGCCCCGCGTCAAAATCGACATAACGACTGACCATCCAGCGCCGCGCCGCACGGCTACCCTTCTTGAGTTCCGCGACCATCTTGTAGTGCCCCTGCACATGATGAAATTGCTCCTCAACCTGAAAAGGAATCCCTTGCTGCGCAAATGAAGCACGTTCAGCCAACGCCGCCAACGCCGCATTCGCCCCCGCGACTTCAGCCGCCTGCACACCCGTGGCCCAGCTCCATTTCACGCCGACTAACGGTGTTGCGCCGTAATCATTAAACGGGTCATATATATAAGGGTTTTTTAATTTTTCTCGCTTTGGTGAATAAGCTGCCGTGCCAGCAATTCCCGCATAAACATTGGGCAACTTTCCGGCACGATGCGCCGCCACCAGTGAACGCCGCGCCTGCAGCCCCGCCGCAAGTTGATTCATTTCTGGGCGTCGTTCCAACGCCATCTGCTGAAGTTCTTCCAACGCCTCCAGCGGCAGATCCACAGGACGAATACGTGAATCAGCCAACTCAAACTCGGCATGACGTTCAATGCCGGTCAACATTTTCAATCCCGCCAGGGCAATCGCCTCAACCGACTCAGCCGTAGCGTGGTATCGCCTCACAATCGCCATGCCACTCTGCAACGCATAGAGGTCGGCCTGGCGCACATCGCCACGCTCCTCTTCAATCCAGCGCTCAACCAGATCCTGCGACTTTTGCAAACGCCCCTCAACATCTTCAAACAGATAACGCGTATCACGCGCTGTCAGGTAGCCATAATAGGCACGCGTCACATCAAGCGTGGTCTCTGCACGCTGAAGTCGTACATCCTCTTTTTTGACTGCAATATTGCCCTTTGCCGCATCGGAAAAGTGCTCAATCTTACCGAAAGTATAGAGCGGTTTGATAATACTAAACTGCACTGAAGTCCACGAAGTGAGGCCGTTATACTCATATTTATCAGAGCGCGGCGTGGTCGTACTACCCGACTCAAAAAAACCGCCCTCCACCTGCGTGGTCAAACCAACAAAGGCGTTTACATCAACGATCAGATCATCACTGCCTTCTGCACGCTGCAATAATGCGCGCGCCTCATTCACCAGATGTAGACGCTCTTCGATACGCGGATCCGTTGCCAGCGCACGTTCAACCGCCTCATCCAACGACAACACAATACTTTCGGCGAGTGCCAACGGACTACCCATCACAACACCAAACAGAGCCGCAGCAGATAAGCTACGCCTAAAAAACAATTGTAAACACATTACTCGTCCGCCCCTTCCGATGCCTTGCTAAACATGAACTGACCAATCACCTGCTCCAGCACTATCGCTGACTGGGTCAGAAAAATCGTATCGCCCTCTTGCAAAAACGCCTCTTCACCGCCTGGCTCAAAACCGATGTATTGCTCACCCAACAGACCCGATGTGAAAATACTCGCGGAGGTATCCGTTGGCAGGCGGTTATATTTAGAATCGATCGTCATGGTGACAACCGCTTCATAATCTTCCTGATCAAAACCAATCGATGTCACACGGCCAATACGCACGCCACCCACGCTGACTGATGAGAGCACCTTGAGGCCGCCGATATTCTCAAACTGCGCGTTCACCTCATAGCCTTCAACATCAGAAAAGGCATTAAAGTTGCTCACTTTCATCCCCAACATAAAGAACGCCGCAATACCCGCTGCGACGAAAATCCCTACCGATGTCTCTACTAGTCGTGTGTTTTGCATATCAACATCCCTTAATCTCAAGCCTTTTTGTAACTATTCAGCATAGTGAAGAATGAAATAGTAACTGGTCAGATTGCCTCTGGTTTGTTCGAGTACAAGGAAAAAATTCGCAGTTTACACCTGTAAATGAGAATTTTTGACACCGTAATCGGACAAATCAGGGGTGAGCTGAATAGTTACGCCTTTTTTATACTTCGCCAAACATCAGCGTGGTCAAAATAAAATCGAGCCCCAGTACTGCCAACGAGGCATAGACCACCGTACGTGTTGTAGCACGACTCACCCCTTCGGAGGTCGGCACTGCATCATAGCCTTCAAAAACAGCAATCCATGTCACCACCACACCAAACACAATACTCTTGATCACGCCGTTCATAATATCTTCATGAAAATCGACACGATCCTGCATCTGAGACCAGAAGGCACCTTCATCAACGCCAAGCAATCCCACCCCAGCAAGGTAACCCCCCATCACGCCCAATGCGCTAAAGATCGCGGCTAGTAACGGCATCGACAAGACGCCAGCGAAAAAACGCGGCGCAATGATTCTTTTTATGGGATCAACCGCCATCATCTCCATCCCGGAGAGCTGCTCGGTGGCTTTCATTAAACCGATTTCAGCAGTCAATGCCGAACCGGCACGCCCCGCAAACAACAGCGCAGCCACCACTGGCCCAAGTTCTCGCACCAATGAAAGTGCCACCATCACACCCAGCGAGTCTTCAGCACCAAAATCGACCAGCGTGTAATACCCCTGCAAACCCAGCACCATGCCGACAAACAAACCCGCCACCACAATGATCACCAGTGATAACACGCCAACCGAAAAGAGCTGTTGAATCAACAACCGCAGGCGAAAAATAAGCCCCGGCACACCACAGAGCACCGCCCACAAAAAAATATTCGCACGCCCCAGGCGTTGAAAAAATGCCAGCGTGCGACTCCCTAGCTGCTGAAAAAACATCATCGAGATTCCTCTCGTGACAGCAATTCTTCAGCATAATCACCGGCAGGGTAATGAAACGGCACCGGCCCATCTGGCATTCCCTTCATAAACTGACGAACCCATTCGGACTCAGACTGATGCAGCTCATGCGGTGTTCCCTGGCCCACCACCTTGCCCTGCGATAGCACATATATATAGTCCGCAATCGCTGAGGCCTCGGCAACATCGTGCGACACAATAATGCTAGTCAGCCCCAGTACTTCGTTCAAATCACGAATCAATTTAACCAATACACCCATTGAGATTGGATCCTGTCCTGTAAAGGGTTCATCATACATAATCATCATCGGATCGAGCGCAATCGCGCGTGCCAATGCAACCCGGCGCGCCATGCCACCCGACAGTTCACCAGGCATTAGTCGTTGAGCACCGCGTAACCCGACAGCCTCCAGCTTCATCAATACCAGATCTCGCACCATCGCCTCTGGCAGGCCGGAATGCTCTCGCAGTGGAAAGGCCACATTGTCGAACACTGAAAGATCGGTGAGCAGCGCGCCACTCTGAAAAAGCATACCCATGCGTTTACGCAGTTCGAATAGGTCTCGTCGAGAGAGAGCGGGCACGTTTTGACCGTCAACATAGATAGAGCCTGCAGTGGGGCGAATTTGACCGCCGATCAAACGCAGCAATGTCGTTTTTCCGGTACCACTCGGCCCCATGATAGCGGTCACCTTACCACGCGCTAGATCAAGGTCGATATCATCAAAGATAGTGCGCGAACCAAATTGAAAGGTCAGCCCACGCACTTCGACCAGATTATCTTTTGTATCCGTCATTAGGGCACCTCTATTAATTCTGGGCGTGACAGATTGAATTCGAAATTCGTTACATCAAGGCGTAAAGAGCAGGTAATACCCAGGGGGCACACCGTAGCGGGACTATTGCCAAAATTTACAACACTGATGTAGCGGATTTGGAGTTTAAGCTGCGCGTTCATGAATGAATAGAGGTGCCCATTAGATGATGATCAAATTAGATGTAAAGATTACGTGCCCGCAACGGTCATTGCACCAATCAGCAAAGAACCACACTTGATGTTACCGCGATGATCAGTATCACTGCCGACCGCCTGTAACTGCATAAACATATCGCCAAGTTTGCCAGCAATCGTAATCTCATCCACCGGATAAGCGATCACCCCGTTTTCCACCCAAAAGCCTGCCGCACCACGCGAGTAATCACCGGTCACGATGTTCACCCCCATTCCCAACAGTTCTGTCACCAACAGACCCGTGCCCATTTCACGCAGCAGCGCCTGTTGGTCCAATTCGCCCGGCTCAATCAGCACATTGTGCACGCCACCCGAGTTGCCAGTGCTTTCCATTTTCAGCTTACGAGCTGAGTAACTATCCAGCACATAGCCCTGTAAGACACCATCACGCACCAGGTCTCGCGCATAGGTCGCGACACCTTCACTGTCATACGGTGCACTGCCCAGCACCTTTTTCATATGCGGGCGTTCATGAATATGGACAAACTCAGGGAAGATCTGTTCGCCCAATTTATCCAGTAAAAAAGAAGACTTTCGATAAAGTGAACCGCCGCGAACCCCCGAGATCATATGCGATACCAGGCTGCCCGCGACATCGGCTGAAAACAGTACCGGCACCTTACAGGTATCAATGCGTCGACCGCCGAGGCGCTGCAATGTTCTGGCCGCCGTCTTTTCACCAATTGCCGTCGCCGCTTCAAGATCATGTCGATCACGTGCCACTGAATACCAGTAATCGCGCTGCATGCCGTTGTCATCTTCAACAATCACGCTGCAACTCATGCTGTGACGCGAGGTTGAGTAACCACCCATAAAGCCATGGCTGTTGGCATAGATGCGCGTTCCTCCATGGCTAGAAAGGCTCGCCCCTTCAGAGTTTGAAATGCGCTCATCGTAACCACGCGCCGCATCTTCACATTCAGTGGCTAGCTCAATCGCCGTTTCCGGTGACACATCCCACGGATAATAGAGATCAAGATCAGGGATCTCTGTCGCCATGCGTTCCGCATCGGCCAATCCCGCATAGGGGTCTTCAGCGGTAAACGTAGCAATACTGCATGCAGCACGCACCGCATCTTCCAGCGCACCAGTTGAAAAATCAGCCGTGCTCGCCGTGCCCTTACGCTGTCCAAAATAGACCGTAATGCCAAGACCTTTATCTTTATTAAACTCAATCGTCTCAACATCACCAAGACGCACATTAACCGAAAGCCCTGACTCTTCACTCAACGCTGCCTCAGCAGCCGAGGCCCCTTGTGCCTTTGCCAGTTCCAATACTTGCGCGGCGACAGATTCCAGGGACGCCTGTGCTTTTATTATATCGCGGCTCATACGTCAGTCCCTCCCACAGTAAGACCATCCACCAGCAGCGTTGGCTGACCAACCCCGACCGGCACGCTCTGCCCTTCTTTGCCGCAGGTACCAACGCCGGGATCAAGCGCAAGGTCATTGCCCACCATCGTCACACGCTGCAATACATCCGGACCGTTACCGATCAAGGTTGCCCCTTTAACAGGGTAAGTAATTTTACCGTCTTCAATCATGTAGGCCTCACTGGCAGAGAAGACAAATTTTCCGGAGGTGATATCCACCTGCCCGCCACCAAAATTCACCGCATAGAGGCCATTTTTAACCGATGCGATCATCTCTTCCGGGGCGTGCTGCCCTGGCAGCATATAGGTATTGGTCATACGCGGCATTGGTAGATGCGCGTAAGATTCGCGCCGTCCGTTACCGGTTGATGCAACACCCATCAGGCGTGCATTGAGTTTGTCCTGCATATAACCCTTGAGCACCCCCTTTTCAATCAGCACGGTGTTTTCAGAAGGTACCCCTTCATCATCAACATTCAATGAACCACGACGATGTTCCAGCGTGCCATCATCCACCACGGTACAAAGATCAGACCCCACTCGTTCACCGACACAACCAGAAAATGCAGAGGTCCCTTTACGGTTAAAGTCCCCTTCAAGCCCGTGACCAATCGCCTCATGTAACAAGATACCGGGCCAACCAGAGCCCAGCACCACCTGCATCGTACCCGCAGGGGCGGGCTTCGCTTCCAGGTTGACCAGTGCCTGACGCACCGCCTCTCTGGCATAACCAATGCCTCGATCTTCATCAATAAAGTACTGATAATCTCGACGGCAGCCACCGCCCGCGCTACCCTGCTCACGACGCCCATCCTGCTCAACAATCACGCTCACATTGAGACGCACCAGCGGGCGCACATCAGCCGCATGGGTACCATCAGTGGCAGCTAGTAAAATCGAGTCATAACCACCAGCGAGTGACGCGATGACCTCTTTGACACGTGGATCAAGCTTACGCGCCTCACGATCCAACATCTCCAGTAACTCAATTTTCGCTTTATCGCCAAGACTGCCCAATGGGTCGGTCGGCAAATAAAGGCTATGCCCAGCGCTACGCGTCCACGCCTTAACACTTTTATCCTGGCCCTGACGTGCGATTGCACGTGCCGCAGTCGCCGCTTCCTGCAAGGATGGCAGGGCGATCTCATCAGAGTAGGCAAAACCACTCTTTTCACCACTCACTGCGCGCGCGCCAACACCCTGCTCAACACTATGCACACCGTCGGTGACGATGCCATCTTCCAGCGTCCAGGACTCAAAGCGGCTCGCCTGAAAATAGAGATCAGCATAATCGACATCATGCGTCATGATGCTTGCCAGCACCTGCTCCAGATTGTTCATATCCAGACCACCGGGTGCTAGCAGCTGTTGTGTGACACTATCGATCGAAGCATCCATGGGTATACTCATCCGCTCACATATCCTTGTTGATAGTTCATTATTTTACCTCACAAAAAATCTTACGATGTGAGATTGATGGAAAATTTTGACGTGTCTGTGCCAGTCGCGTCGGGTCAATTTCAGCGCTCACCACCCCCGACCCACTTGGCAAGCGATCCAGTACGCCGCCCCACGGATCCACAATCATACTATCACCATAGGTCTCACGGCCATTGACATGATAACCACCCTGAGCTGCCGCAATCACATAACTCAGGTTTTCAATCGCGCGTGCTCGTACCAGCGTCTCCCAATGGGCGCGCCCCGTAATCGCAGTAAATGCGGATGGCACTGCAATAATATCCACCCCCTGATCTAACAGGGCACGGAAAAGCTCCGGGAAACGCAGGTCATAACAGATCGCTATACCAAGACGACCAAATGGTGTATCGACGACAATACAGCTGTCACCCGCTTCTATTGTTTCTGATTCGATATAACTCTCTTTATTCTCTTCCAGCATCACATCAAAAAGATGGACCTTATCGTAACGCGCCACCTGCTTCCCTGCTGCATCAAACAGTAGGCAGGCAGCACGCACTTTATTTTCATCGTCAGATTCCAACGGGATCGTACCGCCAACAATCCACACACCGTTATCCTTTGCCTGCTGTGAAAGAAAGGCCTGTATCGGGCCTTCACCCTCTTTTTCACGCAAGCCAACCTTATCGGCTTCAGTCAAACCCATGATGGCAAAATTTTCAGGTAAGACGATCAATTCTGCGCCCGTATCGACCGCCTGAGTAATTAATCGTTTTACCTCAATCAGGTTAGCCCCAACATTAGGTCCTGATGCCATTTGTATCGCCGCAACACGACTCATAACCATTCCCCTTCAAGCAACTTCATAAGTTCACGCAATTGAATCAATTTATTTTCACCATCAAGATGGCCATCTATTTTTTATTATCAACAGACACAGCACCCATCCTTCTCTTCTCAAGAAAACCCGTTCATTGTTGTTCTGCCGGCTCGGGTACAATCTCATCCTCTCGCAAGACCATCGGTGCCTCCCACGGCCCTGTAATCCGATACTTTACCTGCGTCACCTCATCAAGTTTTAACAATTTTTGCGCCGCCCAGATGACTAATCCCGTCCCCAGGCTACTCACCACCGCACCCACCACTGGTAGTGATGATCCCACGTGCGGCTCAACTGTCACCTGCTGATCGTAATCTTTTGCAATCAATCCCACTCGACCAACCACCTTAATCGATGCCGATGGCCCCACAATATTAAAATTTGAGGTCGTCGCATCTCCTGCATTTATCTCAAAGTCTCCCGCCATCCGATCAAAACTAAACCCCTTTTTAAACATATCACTGAAATCCAGCGTTAATCGACGGGGTAACGCCTGCACACTAAGCAAACCAAAGAGGCGCCCAGCCCCTGGTTCAATATCTAATAGACGACCATCTTCAACATTGAGTTGCATATTACCACTGAGCTGCTCCAACGCGAAGGCCATTGGAGAACCAGGCCAGCGCGCGACAATATTTATCTCACTTTCACCATCACGAATACTATCTGCAATCTCAAACATGGACAGCATTTTACCGAAATTCCCACTATTTACACTGATATTGAATGACGAATATCGTTCACTATTAACCATTTGCCAGTCACCACGCGCCGACAGGTTCAACCATGACGATTGCAGCATAAATTGCTCCACATGCATACCAGTCGATGTACGTGTCGTTAGCAATTTCAATTGGTCATAGCGCTGCCCCGCATAATTAATAAACTGACTTTGAATATCCATCGCAGGTAGCTGACGGGGATCAACGTCATCATGCAAATTCTGATCACCACCTTGCATACCTTGATCTATCACCGGCAAGATCAGGTAATCCAGCGCCATCACCAATGTGCCGCGTTTAAAGTCGAGCGGTATCTTCACCTCACCGCCGATCAAATGACTACTGATTTGCCCCTGCCAATGGATCGGCGTCTGCGCTAAATTAAGTGACGCATGATGAAAATCATAACCAAATGCCGTTAGCTCTGCGATTTCTAGATTAAGCAGCCCAATCCCCCCCCCGCTCTCCACAGCACTTGAATGGGATGCATTAGCATCACTGTCAACACCATTCAAAAATGGCACCCAGTCATCCAGCAAAAGATGGTCAAGCTTTCCACCCAGGCTTATTACCTCCTTTTTTGGCATTTCCAGGGGGACATCACCAAAAGTAATAGCACCACGCTGCACGTCCATGCGTTCACCTAGATCCAGTACAGCATGAAGCTGGCTACCGACTTGCAACCTCAACGGCACATTCAAGGAGTGAGGAAAGACCGTTTCAAACATAAACGGATCGGATTGCGATGCTTGCTTAGCCAGTGGATAAGGTAAATGTGAGGCCATACCTTTCAGGTCAGAGGTCACTTGCAGAGAGACACCCACGGTTGCTATGTCCTTCGCTGGAATGGTTAATTTAGCCTGCCATTGGCTTTCACCATCAATATGCTGGAGCAACGAAATATCAACCAAACGCTGCACATCGGCAGAGGAGGCAGTTCCAACGGCCGTTATGATCGTCGCCCCCCCCTTTGAGGGCAACATCGTTTGAGCATTCAATGTACTATCCATGCCTAACAGGCGTGCTTTCGCCTGCTTTATCTCGATCCCCTTTTCCGAAAACTGTAGCGCCCCATTAACATTCAGGATATCAACAGCACGCGCTGAAAAATAAATATCAGCAGCATCAAATTGAACCACGCCAGCCACCTTTGCAGGCTGATCTGCCAGTGGTAATTTAAGCGACAGGTCTAATTTGCTGCGTCCGGCAACGACTTCAACCTCATCAACAAAGTCACCAAAAAGCTCATGCAAAGGGCTGCGCTTAACAAAATCCAACGCGTCATAGGAACGCCCCTGTGCCTGACCATCAATCTCCAACAAAACAGGGTGTGCGCGAAAGTCCTCAATACGCACTGACACTTGCATCACATCAGCATCCAGGCTTTTGGCCGCCACGGCATTAATTTCCATGCCACTACCTGCAAAAATCAGCTCAGCCTCGATCTCTTCAAGCCGCGGCCATTCCGATGCATAGTCAAGAATGCCATCCGTAAGATTAAAACGAATATCGAACAGGCCGTCGCTTTTGTCATAAGGGAAATCGCGATTAAGCGGCCCATAAAAAATCGCCTGCCCGGCAGAAACATTGCCATTCACAACCGCCTGATCCAGCCATTTAATCAGCGCATCCGACATAATGCCTACCGGTAGATAATGTGAAACATTGGCCACACTGGCAGCCTCAAACTCAGCTAGCAATGCAATTTCAGGCGCGGACTCACCTTTTTTTAGCGCTAAATCCAGCAACAATTCCACATCACTGTTCTGCAACTGCAGTGAGCGGCTTTCAAGCTGCCAACCCTGCTCATTCAGTTGCCAGTAGAGATCACCCTGCAGTGTATTAACAGCGAGCGGCCCACGAAACAACTTAGGCATCGATAATGTCACGTCTTTGCTATTCAGGAGGAGAACGCCACCGCTATTATCGAGTGAAATTGCCCCATCAAACCCTTGTCCACCGGGCAGCGTACCCTGTGCAGTCATCCCAATATTTTCAAATTGACTGCTCAATACGTAACGTTTCTCTTCACCGACAAAGCCACGTCGATAATGAAAATAGACATCCCTCAATACACCGCCAGGCGCGAATAATCGCAACTGTGATCGCAGCGATTCATCGATGGCATCACTCATCACTAACAGAGACTTTAGATCATCGATCTGCGCATAACCAAGCTTCGCCTCAATCACCAGCTCATCACCAGGCCCACCTAATGCCGCGACGCTAAGCTGACTGGGCGGCCACATTCTATTCTCTCGCCCCAACATAAAATCATTGATGCTAAACGACCACCCCAGCGCATTTCTCTGCCAGGCATATGCACCCGATACCAGGTCGATCCTCATCGGATCACGCGAGTCGCCATCAATAGCACCCTGAAGCGGCGTCAACAACAGCTGTCGTAACGACAATTCACCGTCAACACGCTGTATGGCATCATCTCGCCATTCAAACCACAAACGCGTTTCAACCTGGCCATCATCAATACGGACACCTGACGGCTCTCGCCCCTCTAGCCATTGTGCAATTTGCAACTCACCACCTTCGACGTAACCCAGCACTTCCCAGTCATCATTAACGTCTTCCAGATCACCTTCAATATCCAGCGCAAAAGAGAGCGTTCGGCCAAGGTGCACAGGAAGCTCAGCCTCACCACTTAACTGATGCCGCCCCGCCTGACTACGCAACTCAAAATCGACATTCGTAAAGCGCAGTTCACGCCCATCCAGCATCATGTCACGCCAGTTAATTTCACTTGACTCAACCATCATCCGCGGTTGAGAAAATAACCAGCTTAACAGTGCCAGCTCATCGGTAGCCCTGTGCTCTATCTGCTCATCATTTAAATCATTCGACGTATCTACCGCAAAACCAGTCACACTGATCTTTCCAGCTTCATCGCGCATAATTTCCAACTCAACGCCCGTAACAACCAGATCACCTAACTGCCACGAACGATGATACAGGCTTTGTAAAAGATTGAGCCCGATGCGACCGCTCTCAAAATTGAGCAGTTCCATCTCACCACTCAATACGCGCACGCCGCGCAGCTTCAACTGCGGGCCAGCACCATGCCACGAGGCATCAAGCGAGCGCACCTCGACGGTGGCACCGACCGCCTGACTGATGCGCTCTTCAATTTGCTGGTGGAAGGTATTCATGTAAGGCAGCAGCAGGCGCGCACCACTCACCAGCAGCGCGATCACCATAATAGTGATCGCCACCGCCATCCAGCAGTTCATTAAAGTACTGCGTATCACAACATATTTGCTCGATAACCGACCATGTCATTAAGCCTGTCGAGCTACATTAACACCACGTCAAACTGCTCCTGAGTATAGAGCGTCTCGACCTGTAGCTGAATCGGTTTGCCAATAAACTCTTCCAGTTCCGCGACACTGGTCGATTCCTCATCCAGCAGCACATCCACCACCTCCTGAGAGGCCAGCACAAGAAACCTGGTGGCATCGAACTGACGCGCCTCACGCATCAACTCACGAAAAATTTCATAACAGACGGTCTCGCGCGTTTTCACTGATGCGGTTCCACCACACACAGAACAAGGCTCACATAGAATATGTCCAAGACTTTCACGTGTGCGCTTGCGCGTCATCTCCACTAGCCCCAGTGGTGAGACATCGCAAATAAAGCTCTTCGCTCGATCGCTTCCCAGCCCCCGCTCCAATGCGTGCAACACCTGCTTTTTATGATCTTCTTCCATCATGTCAATAAAGTCGATGATGATGATCCCCCCCAGGTTACGCAACTTCAGCTGACGCGCAATCGCCTGAGCGGCCTCAAGGTTAGTTTTAAAAATGGTCTCTTCAAGGTTGCGGTGCCCCACAAAGGCACCGGTATTGACATCAACCGTGGTCATCGCCTCGGTCTGATCAATACAAAGGTGGCCACCAGATTTAAGTTGAACCGTACGCTCAAGCGCCTTTTGAATTTCATCCTCAACAGAATAGAGATCAAAAATCGGACGCTCACCCGGATAATGTTCAGTGCGCGGTGCCAGCTCAGGAATGAGCTGAGTAACAAATTCAAGCGCACGCTGATAGGCCTCACGTGAATCGATGCGGATCTTATCTATCTGCGCAGCCGGGAAATCACGCAACATGCGCAGCACCAACGGCAAATCCTCATACAGCACTGCAACACTATTCGGTTTAGCAGACTGCTCCGGCTGTTTTACCGATGCCCACAGCTTACGCAGAAATGCCATATCTTCCAGGATTTCACCTTCCTCAGCACCTTCCGCCGCGGTACGTGCGATAAAGCCACCGCCCTCATCATCCACCCCCGATTCGAGTATCGTACGCAGTCGCAGCCGCTCGTCCTCGTCCTCGATTTTTTGTGAGATGCCGAGGTGAGTCATCGACGGCATAAAAACAAGATAACGCGAAGGGATGCTGATCTGCATCGTCAGGCGAGCGCCCTTACTGCCCAGCGGGTCCTTGAACACCTGCACCATCACCTTCTGGCCATCACGCAGCAGCGATTCGATCGGCACATCAGGTTTCGCACTAGCATTTTCATCATCCAGTGCAAGTCGTTCAGGCAATTGAATATCCGAAACATGTAAAAAGGCGGTACGATCAAGTCCAATATCAATAAACGCCGCCTGCATGCCCGGCAGTACCCGGCTCACCTTGCCATGATAAATATTCCCCACCAGACCGCGTTTACAGCTACGCTCAATATAGATCTCCTGCAGCAGGCCATTTTCAACCACCGCCACACGCGTCTCCTGTGGCGTCACATTTACCAGTATTTCATCACTCATGGGTCATTTTTCCATCAAGGCCGCGAACTATATATCTGTAACCGACAGAGTCTACCCCTTTTAACGACAAGAAACATAACCAGAAAGAAACGTAAGCAGGCTATTCATGCGCTTCGACACCCAAAATGGGCAATTGAACCCCAAAATCGCGCATCAAAGCCGCTGTTTCAAACAGCGGCAGCCCCATTACCCCCGAATAACTCCCCTCAAGTCGCTCGATAAAGAGTGCGCCAAGCCCTTGAATACCGTAGCCACCCGCCTTATCCGCAGGCTCGCCACTGCACCAATAGGCACGACTCTCTTCATCGTTGATATCACGAAATGAGACATGACTGACACTCAAACGACTCGCCTCAACCGCCTCATCAACCAATGCCACCGCGCTAATCACCTGATGTGTTCGTCCAGCAAGCTGTTGCAGCATCGCTCGTGCATCCATCTCATCTCGTGGTTTGCCCAGGATTTGCCCATCCACCACCACCGAGGTATCCGCCGCCAACAGCGGCTTATCGATCACAGACAAACTTGCCCGCCCCGCGCGCGCCTTTTCTAATGCCATACGGCTCACATACAACTCTGCCGCCTCGCTAACATGTGGCGTTTCATCGATATCAGCCAAAATCACCTCATGCTCAATACCAACCTGATGCAACAATTCTCGCCGACGCGGTGACTGAGAAACTAGATAAATCAAAACATTTTTCATAAAAACAACCTAAATGACGATAGCTTAAACAGTTCACATAGAATAAAAAACACCAACGACCATGCTGAATAGCAGCAAAACCAAGCATATAGCCAATACACAGATGTGGTCTCCCCTGCGCCTGTTAAATCTGTATCGCATTACCCTCGCAGGCCTGGCCTCTATTCTCTGCTATTCGGACTCAATCCCATACCCGCTAGGCTCCAGCAACTTCAACCTGTTCTACGCCACCAGCATTGTCTATCTTATTGTAGGCCTTTTAAATGTCATATCGATCAAAAGACAGGCACCGCACTTTAAATCTCAGGTTTACGCTCATGTCCTTGTCGATATCGCCATCATCACCCTGTTGATGCACGCCAGCGGTGGCATTGGAAGCGGCATGGGGATACTGCTCGTCATCGCTGTCGCCGGCGGCAGCCTGCTGATTTTTGGTCGAGCGGCCATTTTAATCGCCTCAATTGCGACTATCGCACTACTGTCCGAGCAGATCTACACCTCATGGAGCCACCCACTGTGGGATACTAATTACACTCAAGCGGGCTTGCTTGGTGCCAGCCTGTTCGCAACTGCCATCCTTGCTCAGGCATTAGCAAAAAGACTACATGAAAGTGAGGCCCTCGCTGAAAAACGCGGCGTAGACCTCGCCAGCATGGCGCAACTAACTGAATATATCATCGAGCGCATGCAGACCGGTATTTTAGTGATCGATCATCACAAAAAAATCCACCTCATCAACGCCTCTGCTCGCAACCTGTTAGGTGAAAAGCAATCAATCGAAACAACGATTAGTGAATTATCCGCTCCGCTTATGCAACAAGTCGAACATTGGTGGGCTCACTCAAACGATAAGCCACAACCATTTAAATCATCAGAAACAGCCCCCAGCATCATGCCTCGCTTTGCCCACCTGGGAAATGATAATGACTCAGGAACACTTATCTTTCTTGAAGATATGGCGGCCATTGCTCAACAGGCACAACAACTAAAACTGGCCTCTCTCGGCCGCCTGACCGCCAGTATTGCCCATGAAATTCGCAATCCACTGGGTGCAATTAGCCACGCAGGGCAACTACTCGCGGAATCATCAAACCTCGATAAGGGAGAGATACGCCTCACTGAAATCATCCAGAACCACTCTCAACGGGTCAATACGATTATTGAAAACATCATGCAACTAAACCGGCGGGACCGCTCTAGTCCAGAGGAGATTGACCTCAATCAATGGCTCGCATCTTTTGCGGATGATTTCTGCCTTAATGAAGATGTGCTTAACTCTCAGATACATCACACCTTAAATGATGAGGTCAATATCATTCGCTTTGATGAGAGCCAACTACAACAGGTTGTACTAAACCTCTGTCAAAATGGACTACGTCATGGCGACCAGGGCAGTCTACCCCAACTATGGCTACAGGGAGGGATCGTTAAAGAATCCAACATTCCCTACCTTGAAATCATCGACAACGGAAAAGGGATAGACCCGGCACATGCCGAACACATCTTTGAACCATTTTTCACCACCGCCGCTAACGGCTCAGGCCTTGGGCTATACATCTCGCGCGAACTATGTGAGTCCAACCAGGCTCACCTTAATTATATTCCAGATGCTAGCCCAAATACTGGCAGGAGTAGCTGCTTTCGCATCACCTTTGCCGACCCCAGAAGACGACAGGTAATTTAATATGACCCAACCCACCGCCCTTGTAGTAGACGATGAACCTGATATCTGCGAACTGCTAGAACTCACCCTGTTAAGGATGGGAATCGACTGCCATACCGCAGACTCTGTCACCGCAGCCAAAGCAGTGCTTTTACAACACCCTGACATCGACCTGTGCCTCACTGACATGAAACTGCCAGACGGTAACGGTATCGACCTTGTGCAATTCATACAGGAGCGCCACCCAGAAGTCCCTTCAGCCGTCATCACCGCCCATGGAAACATGGAATCTGCCGTTCTCGCGCTGAAAGCAGGGGCATTTGATTTTGTATCGAAACCGGTGGATTTAGGCATGTTGCGCTCACTGGTCACCACCGCACTTAAGCTCAGCCCAAAACAGCAAAACAACACGCCAGAAGCAGCACTAACACTGCTGGGCAATTCCACTGAAATAGAGAACACTCGAACGACCATTAGGAAATTGGCGCGCAGTCAGGCCCCGGTGCATATTAGCGGCGAATCAGGTACCGGCAAAGAACTTGCCGCTCGCCTGATACACGAACAGGGAGCCAGGGCAGACAAAGACTTTATACCGGTCAATTGCGGCGCAATCCCTGAGGCGTTAGTGGAAAGTGAATTTTTTGGCCATATAAAAGGCAGCTTCACCGGCGCCACCACCAATAAAGATGGCCTCTTTCAGGCTGCCGATGGCGGCACGCTGTTTCTTGACGAAGTGGCCGATCTACCACTGCATATGCAGGTCAAATTGCTGCGAGCCATCCAGGAAAAAGCCATTCGCCCCGTCGGCGCGCATCAGGAAACCAGAATTGATGTACGCATTCTCAGCGCCACTCATAAAGACCTGGTGCAATTAGTCAAAGAAGGTAAATTCAGACAGGATCTATTTTACCGAATCAACGTGATCGAACTCCACATGCCAGCGCTACGGGCTCGCAGCGAAGACCTGCCGCAGCTCATCGACCATATATTGGAAAAACTAGCACGTGATAATGGCACCAGCATCCCTACCATTGAGGAGGCCGCTTTATCTTCACTGCAACAATATCATTTTCCCGGCAACGTCAGGGAGCTGGAAAACATCCTGGAACGTGCTATGACGTTATGTGAGCAGGAGACTATTCGTGAGGAAGACCTACAATTGATACCTCACTCACCACTAACAGAAACCGCCTCTCCACTCCCCGGCCCAGCAACAAACAGCCATCAACCTCTTGACCCACTGCTAGGGAATATCGAAAAGGAAACCATCGTAAAAGCCCTTGAGCAGTGCAAATATAATAAAACCGCCGCCGCAAAAAACCTCGGCATCTCATTTGGCGCACTACGTTATCGCATGAAAAAGTTAGGGCTGTAAATTGTGTCAACAATAGCGCCACCACTTAACATCATATCCGCTGCGCATTAAGAACAGATTCTGCGCAAAATGCGCAACTAATCACCCAAGATCTCTAGTCAATTTTTCGTAACGCAGAACAAAACCACTGTTTTTTGTGACCACCATCACAGGTTAATAGCCAAAACAGCGGAATTCATCCTCGCCTCACAAAAAACTAAAGTTTGGCACGGTGCATGCAGATACCAATGTGCGAGGCAAGCATATCTCCTGTGCATGGAGAGTTAAGGGCAACGCCAGAAGCGCTAATTATTATCACACCCAGGAGAACTGCAATGAAAAAATTACAACAAGGCACATTAAGCAGCATGAAACTCGATATGAAAAAATCGCTGCAACAGGGTTTCACACTAATCGAATTAATGATTGTCGTCGCGATTATCGGTATTTTGGCCGCAATCGCCATTCCTGCCTATCAGGATTACATCACACGTGCCAAGTGGGGTGATGAAATGTCAAACATCGCCGCGTTAAAACTGGCTATTGGTGAGTGTTCAACCGATAACGGCGGTGTCCTAGCCTCGTGTGATACAATCGGAGCAGGCCTAGAATTAGAAAACTACGGCCTTACCGCGTTACCAACCAGTAAATACAACGCTACATACGCACTTATCACAACCACTGCCGCCATTGAAATTACAGGCGCTGCCGAGCTGGGGTCATGCACATTTCGATTCACACCAACTGTCAATAATGCCTCTGGGCAAATGACC
>UOFQ01000119.1_pt1 | contig 26845 bp, 19 predicted proteins | sample 1988961 | NCBI WGS metagenome assembly UOFQ01 (sample SAMEA4712195, study PRJEB27164) | hydrothermal vent metagenome | biome: marine basaltic hydrothermal vent biome; feature: marine hydrothermal vent; material: mineral | place: Pacific Ocean | collected 2011-06-14/2011-07-23 | depth 1719 m | reverse complement strand
CTCATCCAGCAGTAGTACGCTGTACGGTTTCCTGCGTACCGCCTCTGTTAGTACCCCACCTTCACCGAAACCGACATAGCCTGGAGGTGAGCCGAGTAACATTGAGACTTTATGTTCCTCCTTGAATTCAGACATGTTGATGGTGGTGATGTTTTGTTCGCCGCCGTATAGCGTATCCGCCAGCGCAAGGGCAGATTCGGTTTTGCCGACACCACTCGGGCCCACCATAAGAAAGACCCCGATCGGTTTTCTTGAGTCCATTAGGCCAGCGCGTGCAGTGCGAATATTTTCTGCGATGCTGCTAAGCGCGTGAGACTGCCCGATGACGCGCTTTTCTAGCGTCTGTTCTAACGTTAAGATTGACTGAATCTCATCGGACACCATTCTGCCAACAGGGATACCGGTCCAGTTGGCAACGACCTCGGCGATCGCCTGGCTGCCAACATTAACCTGAATCATCGGCTCTTCACCCTGTAATTCGGACAGGCTGGCCATGAATGTCTGCAACTCACCCTTGATGGTCTCTCGGTCACTATCGCTGAGTAGGCTGGCTGCCTGTTGATCGTTCAGTGCTTCGCTGCTTAATGACTGGGCATGAAAATCATCCTCGATCTGTTTTTGTCGTTGATGAATCTGCTCGACAATCACCTTCTCTTTATCCCATTGTACTTCCTGTGTTTCAAGCCGACGGCTATGCCCCGCTAACTGAGTCGTTAATTCTGAAATTCTCCCTTCGCAGTGGCCATGGGTGGCATTTTCTCGTTCAAGTGATTTTATGTTTGTCCGGCACTGCTCAATACTGCGACGAGTATCTTCGATAGAGGCGGGTGTGGCACTCTGGCTTAAGGCGACGCGTGCGCAGGCGGTATCGAGCAGGCTGACGGATTTATCCGGTAACTGGCGGGCAGTTATGTAGCGGCTGGAGAGACGGACTGAATCGATAATGGCTTCATCCATAATACGTACGCCGTGATGGTTCTGCAGCATGATTGAAATGGCGCGCATCATGTTGATCGCTTTCTCTTCGTCAGGCTCTTCAATCTTAACCACCTGAAAGCGCCGGGTGAGCGCCGGGTCGCGTTCAAAATATTTCTTATACTCAGCCCATGTGGTCGCGGCGATTGTCCTTAACTCGCCTCTGGCGAGCGCAGGTTTTAGCAGATTGGCGGCATCGCCCTGGCCCTCTTTCCCACCCGCGCCAATCAGCGTATGTGCTTCATCAATAAATAGAATGATCGGTTGTGGCGATGCCTTTACTTCAGCAATAACCGATTTCAATCTGTTTTCAAATTCGCCTTTCACACTGGCACCTGCCTGTAGCAGGCCGAGGTCAAGCGTGCGCACGCAAACACCTTTTAATGGTGTCGGTACATCGCCGGAGGCGATGCGCAGTGCAAAGCCTTCTACGACCGCTGTTTTACCAACGCCTGCTTCACCGGTCAGAATGGGATTGTTCTGGCGACGGCGGGTGAGAATATCGATGATCTGTCTGATCTCTTCATCACGCCCAAGCACCGCATCAATTTTTCCCTGCTTAGCATCCTCTGTGATATTAATGGTGAACTTGTCTAATGAGGGTGTCTTACTTGGCATGCCCTGTTGTGCCGAGTTTTCTGCACTGGATGTGTCGCCAACGGCAGCGCTAGCAGATTCGCTAGTGGAGCCAACAACAGCGCGCAGCACTTCACGCAAGGATTCTGGCTGAATCTTTTTTAACTCGCCAGCGGTGGCTTCAGTGCTGCGTCGGAGAGAGTCATCCAGCATGAGTGCGGCCAGAATGTGGGCGGATGTGGCGACAGGGTGGCTATACTCAACGGAGGCAAGCATCCAGCCGTTTTTAGTGATATCAACAATGGTAGGGGAGAGTGCTGGTGCGCGTGTATTGCCAGTCTTGATCCGGTCTAGCTCGCGATTTAGCTCCTGTGTGAATTTCCCCAGATTGATTTCAAATTTTTCAAGTACCGCTAAAAGATCGCTATCCGGTATCTCTAGCAGCTTCAGCAGCCAATGCTCAATCTCAACATTGTAGTGGGTGCGGGCAAGGCATAGCCCTGCCGCACCTTCTAGCGCATTGCGAGATGGTTCGTTTAATCTACCAACAAGTGATTTTAGATCAATGGTTACCATCTTACTTATTCCTCTCAGTCAATATTATAAAGTGTATGTGGTTGAGCGCGCGTCGTGTGCTATTTTCTTTCGCGCCTGTATCATGCAAAGGTCTCATTATATAATGATTATCGTAATTTGGGCGTAAGAAAACAGTTCATTTTGCTGGGTTTTTAGTCGCCATTGCGATTAATTAAGCCGCCTGGGCGAAACCGGGATGTCTACCGTTTTTGTCTGGTACTCGAAATCACTCTCTGCTGGTTTGCTGGATAGCCAGGTATTCCATCCAATAACGGTTGGCTGGTGCAATGAGAGGCCCACCTGTTGCGGAATATCCTGTCGTTTAATCCGCATCACAAAGTCATATTCATGTTCGATGCCCAGATATAGTTGTACAATCTCATCAAGTGCTCTTAAGGTGCGGGTACCGGGTGAAAAAGTGCTTAGTTGTGATTTATTAAGCGGGCCTAATATGACGCGTATTTTCCCCTGCACGTACCAGCCTTTACTGCCTAATATTGCGTTTTTTCCCAGACAGTTGTTCTGTGCGGTACTATTTTCAACTGAGAGCCGTGTGCGTACGTCATCAATCAGTGGCTGCCATTGCCCGATAAAATCCTCTATCTCAACTGGAATAGAAAAGTGATTTTGTAAAATTTGCTTTAAGCCTGAAGCGGTGCGTACATTTTCTTTGAATAGGCCGGCATAATAGATGAGTGATTCATCTTTTATATGTAAACGGTTGCTAACACCCTTAGTACCAAGGCCAATCAGTGAAAGCAGTGTCTGGGTGATGTTATCGCGGCTGCTTTCATCTGGCGATTCAAGTCGTTTTTTTTCGTATGCCATCGGCAGGCTATATTTACATGATGCCTGGTAAAAGAGCGAGATGATACGATGATTGAAGAGGTCAAAGAAATCGATCATTGAGCCATCTTTGAGCTTTAATCGTTGTAGTGCCATTTCAGTATAGTGAAAGGGTAAATAACCGCTACTACCGCTTAGGCCCATGAAATTAACGATCATTTCCCATTGGCGAGTATTATCATTGTTGATGTTCTGGCGGATGGACTCTATTTCGGAAGAGGGAAATGCCAGAGATTGATGCGTCTTAAAGCGCAAAAATTCTGTCATCGGTGGCATGAAACGAGCAATCGGCTTGCTGGCCTGTTGCCTGTCTTCCTTTTTATTGAGCGTAGTCGAACGCTCTAACAAGCGCACGGCCTGTATAAATGAGTGCTCGTAAGGGCGCTCTGTCAATGTTTCTATTATAGAAATACTTTTTCGCCGGCTCTCGGTGGACATTTTTTTAGATAACCTTCTCTATTGTTAACGTTAACCAGCAGTCTTGTAAACGAATTGATGGAGCAGTACAGGGCGAAAAAATGCTCTAATATGGTTGCGAACAGATAGGCGCTGCTACCGGTTAGCTGGGTATCATCTAACTCTATTTTGACTTCCATGCCACGACACATGGTGGCGCGCCCATCGATCTCCAGCGGTGCACTGATTGGTTTAGCATGTACCGATAATATTGAGTTAATCAGCGCCTGGGTAATTGCGGACTCTTTGAAGTCATATAGACGCAGGATCTCTTTTAGTGCCAGAGTCGCGTCATCGCCACCGGTGAGTGAGAGATGGTTCAGGTTCAAATGCGAGATTAATCGCCAGCGCGCATGGTTACGCAGTGGTGCACGCACAACCGGCGTGAATGGCATTAAGCAACGAACGCGATTGCAGGGTGGTGCGATATTGGTGCACTGCAGTCCTGGTTGGTCGGCAGTAAAAGGGAGTTTGGCAGGCAGGTCGCGGTTGCTACAGGTTGTTTTGAGTGTAATGGTGCGATCATCGGGGTGGTTTGGATTGAAGTCGAGGTCAATCAGAGAGAGGTACATGTCGGTCCCTTCATCACGATCAAAAATGCCTTGTTTGGCATCTCTTCTTGAGGCAAACCAGAACGAATGAGTATCGGATGAATGTTGTTCATGGTTGATGCCGTAGAAAGGTGTATAGATCTCCTCTTCACCAGCAGATGAGGTCGCCACGACATCATCAATTGAGTAGATTTCATAACCTGCTGGGCGACGGGCATCAGGAATGACCTGGTATTCAGTATCGGTATGGTCGAGCCGTATCGGATCCGCTGTATGTGAAAAAAGATTGACGACTGGCGTACAGCCTAATAAAAACGTGCTTTCTGATACGTTATGTTCCAGTTCGATATCTGCGCTGTCGAGATAAATATAGAGATCGAGCTGGCTCCCTGTCTGAGCGGGGATTTTATCGACGAGCCCTGTGATGTCAATGAACATAAATTTTTCAGGGAATACAAAGTATTCGGTTAAGAGGCGGTAACCAATAAAAGATGATGACGGATAGGGCAGCAATCCCTGCGCTGGATGAAAGCCTACCGGTTGAATCTTATCTCGTCCTAGCAGGGTAGCTGGAGCGCTATCTGCTGGGTTTTTGAGTGCAATGTTGATGCAGCCACTTAGTAGCATCTGATAAAGTGGGTTGATATGCTGCGCCTGTCCCTTTAGGTGAAAACGGAGTTTCTCAGGGGAGAGGTCGGAGAAACTAATCTCTTCAGAAAATGTTGATAGCGATAATTTTAATACGCTATTGGACCCTTTTATCTTTTCTGAGCCTGGGGTTGAAAATGGGCTGCCAATTAAGCTGGCGCCTGCTACTTTTATCGGCTGTAACTCAATATCGTATGCGGTACTGAATTGACAGTTCTCACCATTGAATTGTGCAGTCTCTAATAGCGTACCTTTGTGAATGGCGTAGCGTGAATCTAGCATCTCCTCATCGGGTTTAAATTGTACGATAGACATCGATGGAATTGGGCGCTGGTAATGTGGGTAGAGCACGTTGAGTAAGGCGTCGCTGAGTTCAGGAAAATCATCGTCAAGTTTGTGCTGCGTGCGCGCATTTAAAAAGGCAAAACTTTCGACCAGACGAGAGACGTGTGGGTCTTCAATGGTGTCGTTATTAATGCCCAGGCGGCCAGCCACCTTCGGGTGCTCTTTCGCAAACTCAGCACCGAGCTGACGGATGTAGGCGAGTTCCTTTTCATAATAGGGAAGTAGTTCATCAGCCATGGCTAATTTCCTTAACGTTCACTGTTCTGGTGACTGACTCAAAGATTGAATCAAAGACGACAATCTCAGGCAGTGGGTCTGCATAGATGACCGCATCGATTCTAAATCGCAAGGTACGATCTGTATGATCGTTACGCTCGAGAAAAGAGACCTTCACAGACTTAAAGCGAGGTTCAAAGTATTTTAATGTTTTTTCAAGTGCTCTGGTGAATTCGTTTCTTTTATCAATATCAATAATATTAACGGTGGCCAGATCTGGCAGGCCATAATTCAGTAACGACTTCTCCAGTTGCGGAAATTCATCGCCGGGTTCAGAGATATGAAATCGTGTATTAAGTAAGCTTTCCAGGTCTCGACGGATGCTTGAGCGTAATTTTTTTAGCAACTGATGGTCGTCCAGGTCTCGTTCGGTTTGATTGTGAGGTTCATTGTCAAACAGGCGGTCGAGAACCGATGGGCGTAACTTTTTTGTTTTATCGACACGTGGCATGATTTAATTCTTTAATGCCGTAAGCTCGGTTATCAACTCTAATTCAGAGACCATCTGGTCGAGTTGATAGTGAGGTTGTAAACGGATCACACAAATATACTCACCAGGTTTTGCTGGGTGCTCTTTTACATCAACGGATGCCTGTTTCAATGGATATCTCGCCTGAGTTTCCCAGTCAAGGTCTTCCTGGCCTGCGGTATATTTCAGTAACCAGTCGCTTAGCGCGCGTTCACATAACTCGGCACTGGAAAATGAGCCTACTTTATCGCGCATCATCACTTTGATGTAATGAGCAACGCGAGCACCACATAACACATGTTGTAGCATCGCTGAGAGTTGGCCATTAATACGTGCGTCGGCAGTGCTATATGATTGCGCCTGATGGATGGTTTGATTATTGTAAAACGTGGCGAAAGGGGATAGGTAGCCCTGACATAGCGGCATGAACCCTAGTTCGCTGATCACCTTTTCTAGCGCATCGGTGACGATCACATCAGTGGCTGGTTTGAATGCGATTTTACCTGGCGCGGTGTTAAAAGTATCGATGGGGATATCTGAGACCAGGCCGCCTGAAATATAATTGCGCGGCGTCCCTCTGATGTGACCAAACCAGCCCACATGCTGAAACTCCCTGATTAGAATACCGCCAAAGGCGTAGCAGGCATTGCCCCACAGGTGATGATGATTGTTGGCATCCGTGTATTCATGAAAGTGAATTCCTTTGTAGCTGCCTGCGAATTTTCGGTAAGGCTGCCGCATCAGCGTCCTGGGCAGGGTTAATGCAACAAAGCGAGCATCTACCTTTTCCCTTAGTGAGTTCCACTTTATATACTCTTTTTGTTTGAAAATGGCTTCTAATTTAAGCGGCTGCCCAAGCCCTGAAAAATTTTCCATGCCAAAAAGCTCGCTTGAGGCGGCGGCAATGAAAGGGGAGAGTGAGGCCGCAGCAATCTGTGCCATGCCCTCTAACGTCGCAATATCATCATGCGGGTGTTTAGGGGAGATACGATGGCTAACTTCATAGTCGCCAATGATTGCACCGTATGGCTGACCACCAGGCGAACCGTACTCTTCGCTATAAATTTTATGGAAGAGGTGGCTCTGGTCAAATTCAAGTGCTCTACTGATATCTTTAGTGACTTCAGCCCAGCTGATATCCAGCATTTTTAGTATGATATTTTTGGTACCATCTGTCTTTTTTACTAGAAACAACAGGCCTCGCCACGATGCTTCGAGTTTCTGGAATTTGGGGTGGTGAATGATGGTATTTAACTGTGCATTAATTGCTTTATCGATATCTGAAATTAACTGAAAGGCTGCACCTTTGACATTAGTAGCCGAGGTGAGTCTTCTTTTAGGTATGAAGTTTTCAACGCAGTAACGCAGTGCTTTGTTATCATCCTGCTCATTGAGAAATTCGCTTAAGTTAGTCAGATAGGCTGGCTGCGAAAGAACTGCATCAAGGTCGATGGTACTGTTTCGTTGCGCGGATGATGATGTATGGTTTTGAGGTTCTGACATCGCTCTATTATTGACCTATAAAGCGTCAAACTTATTTTAATTTGATAATGAGACCTTTGCACGATACAGGCGCAAAAGAAAAATGAGCTAATACTCTCCTGATTGTATCGTGCAAAGACCTCATAATGAAGGGCTGCTTCTACCCGAATAAAAGCAGCCCTGTTGTACCTAGCCCCCTTTCGGAATCTTGGCAACAAGCCTCAGTGAGGCGGTCAGTTCTTCCATTTGTAGCCATGGGCGCAATCTTGCAATGGCGCTATATACACCCGGCTCACCCGGTACTTCTTTCACTTCCACTGATGCCTCTGCCAATGGGTAGCGCGCCTTCATGTCAGCGCTGGCAGTAGGATCGCTATTGACGTAATTTGAAATCCAGTTGTTTAGCCATGCCTCAGCATCTGAGGCCTCCAGGAATGAGCCGACTTTATCGCGTGCCATTACTTTCAGGAAATGTGCGATACGAGCGGTGGCCATAATGTAAGGCAGGCGAGCAGATATTTCTGCATTTGCGGTTGCATCTGGATCATCAAATTTCTTCGGCTTCTGAGTGGTCTGTGCACCAAAGAAGACGGCGTAGTCAGTATGCTTATAGTGACACAGTGGTAAGAAACCGAGTTTGCTGAGTTCTGCTTCACGACGATCAGTAATGCCAATTTCGGTCGGGCATTTTTGATCCAGGTCGCCATCGTCACTGGTAAAAACATGGCTTGGTAGTCCTTCGACTTTACCGCCACCTTCTGCACCGCGAATGCTGGTGCACCAGGAGTATTCTGAGAATGAACGTGCCAGGGTAGCGCCCATTGCATACGCGGCATTCATCCAGCAGTAGTTATCATGATCGTTAGCGAGTTGTTGTCCAGTGCGATCAACGCTGCCTTCCTCGAAATTGAAGGCCTCAATGGGTTTGGTTGCTTCGCCATAAGGTAGGCGCGCAAGGACTCGTGGCATGGTCAGGGTGACAAAGCGAGAATCTTCGCTATCACGGAAGCTGCGCCATTTTACATACTCAGAAGAGTCGAAAATCTTTTCCAGATCGCGCGGTTTTGATAGCTCTGTGAAAGACTCAAAACCAAACATCTCAGGTGCAGATGCGGCGATAAAGGGACAAAATCCTGCCGCAGCTACGTTCGAGATATTGCTGAGTAGATCAATGTCATCCGGGTGGGATGAAAATTCATAATCACCGATTAATGCGGCATAGGGTTCGCCACCGGCGGTGCCGAATTCACTTTCGTAGATCTTTTTAAAGGTCTGGCTCTGATCGAATTCAACCGCCTTCGCGAGATCTTTAGCAATCTCTTTTTTGCTGATATTCATCACGCGGATTTTCAGCTGACTGCTGGTTTCAGAGTTCATCACCAGGTGGTTCAGACCGCGCCACGATCCTTCTAACTTCTGTAGTTTTTCATGCTGCATAATGGCAGAAAGCTGTGTTGATAAGGCCTGGTCAATGGCATCAATAGCAGAATTGATTGTGACAGTCAGGTTTTTATCCCATGTCACCGTGCCATTCAGCGCTTCCTGGGTCAGGGTTTTGAGTAACGCTTCAGTCTCATCCCGAGGGGTCTGTTTGGTTGCTCCTATTGCCTGTTCTAAAAAACTGCCTTCAGTGGCTTCTGCTTCTAGCTGGCCGTCTGCCTGTTGTTTTTCGCTCATTATTGGTCACCCTTGCTATCGTCTTTATTAATCCCTAATTCACCTGACAGTGCCGCCATGGTGTCGGCATTGCTAAGGATCTCTTCGAGAAGGCTCTCCAGTTCATCAGAGCGATCCGCTTTACTTAGCAGGTCACGTAATTTATTACGGGTTTCCATTAATTTTTTTAATGGCTCAACCTGCTCGACAAGCCTGTGGGGTTCAAAGTCTTCCATCTCTTTAAAGTCCAGAGCAACAGACATCTCACTGCCGTCATTGGCTAGTGTGTTATCGACTTTCATGTTTAATTTTGGAGCAGTCTTCGCCATGATCTCATTAAAGTTATCACGGTCAACCTGCGAAAATTTTCTATCTTTGAGTGGTTTTTTGGCTTCGGCGTTGTCGCCGGAGTAGTCGCCCATCACCCCCATTACAAATGGCAGCTCTTTTTTTGTAACTGCGCCGTTGGTTTCTACATCATACGTGATGTGTACGCGTGGTTTTCTTACTCGTTTTAACTTGTCATGTATGCTGTCGGCCATGGTGTTACTCCTCCGTAGGTACCCTGTTTGTTAAGTTTAGGGAACGTTTTAAATTGAAAGTAGGTTGTAACTATTCAGCTCACCCCTGATTTTCCCGATTACGGCGTCAAAAATTCTCATTTACACCTGTAAACTGCGAATTTTTTCCTTGTACTCGAACAAACCAGGGGCAGCCTGACCAGTTACTATTTCATTTTTCACTATGCTAAATAGTGACAATAGGTTGTTCATTAATAGTGATATATTACTAGTCATTAATTATCGTCTGTTTTAACTCCCGTTAGTGAGCTGTAAGTCGCTCGGGAGGAGTGGTCTGGAATCAATTCACTCATTAGTTCATCCAGTGGCATATCGCCCCATCTAACGGCTTTATCAAGCGCATATGATATCGGTGAATGCGGTTCGGTACTACGAAAAAAATCTGAGATGGTCTTTAATTGCCGAAAAGCGTCATTTCGCGAGCTGATTGGCCCTGCTGAAACGGGTGAATGATTGCTCAATTCTGCTTGTATTTCTTCTGAAAAACCGTCACTAACAGTCTCCTCTTCTGGCGGGTACTTATGTTTAGCAATGTGGTTGACCGCGTTGAGTGTCTCTTGAAGCAGCTCAATAATCTTGTTGGTCGCTGGCGCATCGTGGCCACAGTGAGTAATAAGCAGCTCAGTTAATGCTTTGTATTCAGTCAGGCAAATGGTGATGTCATCTCTGAGATTGACAAAATAGTCCGATGAAGACTGTTCTACCGCATTGCCAATATCTTCCATGCTGAAGCCGATTTTTGAGATCTGCTGGTCTCGTTCATTACCTTCTGCCATGCGTGAAAGGTCGACGGCCTGTTTATACTGCCAAAGGCTAAACGGTCCGGGTACGAAGTTGTCGGTGATCTCTGTGCGTCGTATTGGGGAGAGCAAGACGCCATCACTGCCTTCGCCATTAAGCCCTGAGATGGGTGCGACTCGTGTCTCAATACCGTCTTCATCGGCAGCGGGGTACAGGCCTGCTTCCCAGTACTGCTCAACTAACTGCCTGAGGAGAGTGAAACCATCCCTTAAGCCAGTAAACCCTGACTTCCTAATTAAGGCCTCGGTGTACCAACTGGCAATTTCGAGGTCTTTTGCCTCAGAGATCAGGATTTTCGGGGCCAGCGTGATGATTTTTTTCCAGTGCTCTGATGCTTCGGTATTGCTGTCATCAAACATGCTTTTACGCTCAGCGGCCCTGGCTGCGTTGCGCGCATCTTTGATAGTTGAGTACTGGGAAGAGGGCGTATTATTCAAGCGCAGGTTTTCGCCAACAGAGTGCTCTTCTGAGATCGGCTTCAGCAGTTCGTCGATATCAATTATTGCTGGTGATGCCATTTACCTGCTCCTGGGTGCCAGATTGTTGGGGCTCTGCTTATCATATGCTTAATTTGTTAAATCATCATTCCTGGGTATTATTGTCAGTGCTGCCGAGGCTTTTACGGGCCATTAAGCGAATAAGCCTTGAATGTGAGTCTCTTCACCTGAATTATTAGAATGGGATTATACAGGATGGATAGTCCTTTCCTTTGCTGGGGCTGCACTATTGATATTGTTAATTAGTTATAATATTCAATCTGTTAACGGCTTCTCCATTTTAAAAGGCCATTGTAGTCATTTTCAGCGGGCACATTGCCTGCCATTTCCGACTGATCTTGCTTTGTGGCTTAGTCCATCTTGTTTTGCAATGTTCAGTATTTACATCTTATTTATACCATAAATAGTACTGGGAAAAAGCCTCAATCGAGCGGAAAACACTGAATTGTAAGTGTAAAACTTGTCGCTCCAGATTGGCTTCTTAAAGTTTACCTGAGATATTTTCTTGTGGCTATGATGGTAAAAATTCGATCGGGTACGTCACCGTTACTTTATTGACATTTCTGTTACCAAAATTGAACTGTTTGATGCGTGCGATAAGACGCGCCTCAAGGCGTGCATTATTTAATTCACTCGATTTTATCGCCACCTCTTCAACCTCACCGGATGGCAAAATGGTGATCTCTAGCACGATCATTCCCATGATACCGGGGTTATTTCTGCGCGCACTACGATAAATCGCATGCAATTTGCTCTTATTCTGATCAATGACGTAGGCAATCTCTTCCTCTGAGCGCTGATTTCCGGCGCGCTGCGGTTCATCGCTGTCCCTGGCCTTCTTGCTGGCGACTGGCTCTTCAGCCCTGGCGGCGAGTAGCGCCTGTGCTGCGGCTTCGCGCTGTTGAGTATTCAGTGTGGTGTGACTAATAACATTGGGTAGAGTCGCATCAATATTGATATGCTTAGCTTCCTGAGCGCTGCCGGAGGTGATGAGTGCTGTATTAACCGTTGCGACTTGTGCCGGCTTGCCCGTCTTTTTAAGTGGCTTGCCCATCATGGCATCAATGCTTGATGTATCGATTAAGTCGGATAGTTCATTGCTCAGCGCAATAAGGCCGCTTTTAGCCGCTTTTTCACGAGCGGTGCTCTCCTTTTGGGTGATTTTGCTGGGTTTTTCTGGTTTTTGCCTTTTAACGGTTGGCTGTTTTGGTTTAGGTGCTTCCTCTGGTTTGGTCTCTGGTTTAGGTTTTTCTTTGATTTTTATTTCTTTTTTTGGTGCTGGCGGTTTTGGCGCCGGTTCTGGTTTTTCCATGATAAATCTGGCAATACGCTCTGGTACTTCTACTTTTGTTCTGTGGCTGGTTTCTGGCACCTCTATGGTGCTTAAAAAGAACCCGAGGCCGATGAATAGCGTCAGAACCAGCGCCAGAAAAATAGCAAACGGTTTGTCGTTGTTATTTTGCGGATGCCATGACAGGGCCAGACCTTGATAAGTAACAGTAGACATCAACGCTAGCCTTTGGCTTTTTGCATGGCAGCAAAGGCAATTTGGGTATAGTTAGCCTGGCGACATGTGGCGAGAATCTTTTTTAGCAATTGATACGGGATATTTTCATCCCCCAAAATGGTGACCGCGTGCCCTGCAAACGTCTCTGTTTGTGGTTGACGTTGTTTTGAGGCCTGAAAGATCAGCTCCTCTTTAAGGCCTTCAATCACGCTGGTATCACTCTCTAACAGGCGAGAGATTTCGATGATCTTCTCCCCCTGAACCAGAATATCACTTCTGGTGATGGTGATGACCAACGTCTCCTGAGGGACCTTGGTGGCAACAGAGGTGGGTAGTGTCAGCTCTTTATTGCTGGGTAACTGAGTGCCCGAGCTTACCAGTAGAAAAAACACCAGTACGGTGAACATATCCATCAGCGAGACCAGGTTTAAACCACCACGAGAGTGCAGTGCTCTAAAGTGTTCCATTCTTTTAGATCGATCAGATAATTTTGCTTTTGCTGTCATCTCTGATCACTTCTTTGCATTGCTAACTGTTTCTACGGGTGCATCACCGATAGAAATATTGGGGAACAATGCGATGGTTTCTACGCTTAATACCGACACCACCTCAGCGCTGCGCACATGGTCCATCACTTGCGTGAGCGTTTTATAGTTGATATCCGGTTCTAATAACAGCGCGATCTCTTCTTCTTCAGGAAAACGTGTTTTTATTTCAATCAGCAGATCGGTAAACTGATCCCAGCGTGTTTCGTCCTGAGAGCGAGGGAATCGTTTGATCAGGCCGATATTGGCATCCTGAATATCAAAGCTATTGCTACGTAAGACGAGTTCAAGCTGTAGTTCGATTTTTTCCTGATCTTTATTTTTAGCATCAAGTGCGGGCAGGTTTAATTCAAGAATAGTCATTCTTGAAAACACGGCCGTGATCAATAGAAAGGGGATCAAGATCACCATTAAATTCATAAAGGCGGTGATGTTGAGCTCTTCTGTCTCCTGGATACGTTTAAAAGCGGACTTCTTCATGGTTGGTGTCGCTTTTTAATCTTTGACCATTAAATTAATGGACTTAACCGCTGCCTTTTCCAGCGAGTCGACCAGATGTGCTGTTTTGGTCACTAAATAGGAGTGAGCGAGTAGCAGCGGAATGGCGGCCATTAGGCCAAAGGCGGTGGTATTCATCGCAACAGAGATACTGGCTGATAGTAGATCGGCTTTATCTGCGGGGTTGGCCGCAGCAACGGCGGTAAAAGCCTGGATCAGCCCGACGATAGTACCCAGTAGCCCCAGCAGGGTTGCGACGTTAGCGAATGTGGCAAGGTAGTGAGTACGTTGCACCAGTGATGGCATCGCATCCATCATGCCCTCTTCCATTGCTGCCTCAATGATCTCTCTACGCTTATTTTCATTGTGTCGAGAAAAACCATAGTTCAGGACACTGGAGATCGGTGTATTAACGGACTCTGTTAGTTTAAAGGCGCGCTCAAAATCGGATGCCTTCAACATCGGTGTCAGTTGGCTCCATACTTTATTGGTCGCGCGAGTGGTTTTGCTTAAATAGAAATATCGTTCCAACGCGATTGCGACACCAATCGCAAACACCACCAGTATCGGGTACATGAATGGCCCGCCATCCTGGAATAATTTTACGATTTCCATATAAGCCGTTCCATGCTGTGGTGTTTGGTGGGTAAGTGAGACATATGTCCTCCAATTTTACGCATTTATATAAGTTTCAAAACTTGTTTGATTCATAACAGCATACTTGCATATGAATGAGTATTCTGGTTACTACGGCCAGTTTGGCAATTTTATTGATGATTTTATCAAATCCATGATGGCCAGGAGCCGTTTCAAATCTGTTTTATTTGTAAAAGGCAGCGGTATCATTAGTTGCTTAGGTATTTATTGATCACACCTGATAATGAGTATCATATATCCACTAGCTCCCTTGCAACCCGAAAGCCGGTTTGTTTATCGGCTTTACCAGAATGTTCTACAGTTGCCGTTGCGGTGCATCGTTCCATTGATGTGTTATGGGAGCCACCGACTGCGACCAGCTTTTTACCCGTATGATAGACCCACTCCTGAACATTGCCTGCATAATTGACCATTCCCCAGCTATTTTGCCTGCCAATGGTTGTTCTAACGAGTTCGCCGCCTTTTTTAATGCCGCGTGTGCTTAAGTGGCAGTTTCTGTTGGGGTCAAGCCGGTAGTTACTGGATTTGGCAGCGTAAACCCACTCGCGTTTTGTCGGTAGCCGATAGGTTCTTTGGGTCTGTTTACTTAGCCACTTCAGGTAACGCTTAACAATTGAGATATCAAAGGTGGTAACGGGATAACTTTGATTGCTGCTTTTATTGAGATCACACTGATCAGTTATTTTACAGAAAGCAGCAATATCAGTATAGGATACCTCATACTTGCCAATGGCAAATGGTTTTAATCGTCCGCTGCCGGGAATCACAACCAGTGTTGGGCCTTCACCGCCACTGGTTAGTTTGTCTCGACATGCCGCACGGTCACCATTTGAACCGAGGCCAGCGATAGAAATATCGCAGGCATCACGCTCTTTGATCATTACCGCCATGATGGCTGTATTATTCTGGAAAATACGCAGTGCGTATCGTCTGGCATCCAGTGCATGTTCAGGGTTGTTTCTACCGATGGCAGAGATGCATTGCGCCAGGTTTGTGGTGAGTTCAGGCTCCAGTTTTTTGTATCTGCCATTATCCAGTGTACGTAGCTTGGTGATTGCAATATTGAAATCACGCATATTGAGTTTCGCAACACACTTCAGTTGTCGATTGACATTGGTTAGTGCGATGTTAAACAGTCCCGCATCTCTTTTCTTTGCAGTAGAGCGGGTTTCCTGTTTTATACTGGATTGACGTTTCGTTTCGGCAAGTCTCTGCCGTTCTCTTTCCTTTGCCAGTTCTTTTTTTGCCTTTAACTGGATTGCGCTGGTTAGTTTGATGGCCTCATTGTCGAGCAGTGTTGAGTCATCAGTATAGCGGTAGCCATTCCCTATTAGCGTCTTTGTACGGCTATATTTACCCGCGCTCATCATTTGGGTGATTTTCTGAACATAGAGCTGGTAAATCTTGCCGCGGGTGCTGCTGTACCATGTATCAGGTACTCCCTTTAGCATCTCATTGAGCCCACGTAACTCGCTCCAGATGCTGCTTTCCCATTCACTGGAAAAGCTGGGCTTGATTAACAGTGATTCGATTTTTTCCTGAGATAACTGATACCTGATTTTGAACTCAAATTCATTCAGATCAACGGATGGAGCCGCTTCAGGGAGGGTTGTATTGATGAACTGGGTATATGCGAAGAATGCGCCCCCCATCGATGCGAGTAGTAGTGCAGTCAGTAAAAGTTTTGGTTTCTTTTTGGTGGTTAACAGGCGATAAAATTCATCAACAGACTCAATTCTATCTTCGCGTTTGAATGCGAGTGAGGCCTCAATTGCCTTCCACTGTGGTTTACTAATATCGGTGATACGCCTGGGTTTCAGCTTCTTTTTGTACGCCTCATCGGCTGGAATTCGATCAAAAGGGTGTTCGCCGGTAAATATCTCATAGACAACGCAGCCGAGCGCGTAAATATCATCACGTACATCCGGCGTCTTGCCCTGTAACATCTCAAGGCTAGCGTACGCCGGGGTGAGTGCGCCGAGGCCACCGGGATCAAACACTGTTTGATCTTGTGGAGTATCTGCGTGGCGGTCGATTTTTGCGACTGCACGTGCGATACCGAAATCAAAAATCTTGGCCATACCACTGTTCGTTATAAAGACGTTGCCAGGTTTAAAGTCCGAATGAACAATTTTTTCATGGTGGGCGTGTGCCAGTGCGGAGCAAATGCCGGATAATATTACCCATGCATCATCACGAGGCAGCCCCGTGGCGTGATACTGCCTGACCATTTGATCGAGTGGTTTGCCGACCATATACTCCATGGTCATGAAAACAATATCGCCATCCCTGTCAAAGTCATAGACCTTCACCGTGCTGGGATGTGCGATGCGCTGTGCTTTGCGTGATTCGCGCTGGAGTGCAATAAATGCCTCAGGATGTGTTTTAAACTCTTCGCTTAAAACTTTTATCGCAACATACGGGTCTCTATCCTGAGCCTCAACTTTTAAGCGATCTCTGGCCTTATAAACGACCCCCATACCGCCCGTACCCAGGATTGATTCTAGTTCAAAGCGTCCCTTCAATATTTGCTTTTCTGAGGTTGGCTGCGGCTTTTCGCTGGCAGGTGGGCGGTGAGAGGAGGGCGCTCTAAATTGGGTTTTGTCGTTTGCGTTATTGCTATTATCCTGGTGGCTGCTTCTGAGGTGCGTTGGTTTTTTAGCTGGCGGCTGAAATCGGGTGACATCACTCGCTGCTTGCGAGGGCTGTTTATTCGATGGTTCTGGTTTGTCTACGGGTGTTGTCGGGCGCTGACTGATGCGTGTTTTATCAGATTGGGCGGCTTTTTGATAGATTCTTGTTTTATCCTGCTCACCAGATTGGTTCGAGATTTGTGGCGACTTACCTTTCTCTTTGTTGTTATCAGAATCAGTCATGAGCGTATGGGGTGGCTTGCGATAAAATTAATCAGCAATATTGCTGTGTGTGCCTTTTACAACGACCACGGATACGTTGTCGGCAGCATTATTGTGCAATGCGGCCTTGATAAGGCAATCAGCTGAGTCTGTCACTTGCTCATTAAGCAAGCAGCTTAGAATTTTTTCGTGCCCCACAGCATTATATAAACCATCGCTGCATAGTAAAAAAGCATCACCGACCCTTGCATCAAAAACTTCTACGTCTAGCTGGAGATATTCATAGGTTCCCACGGCGCGCGTGATGACATTGGCTTCAGGATGGTTTTCAGCTTCTTCAGGTGAAATTAACCCATCTCTTAACAGTTCTGAAACATGGCTATGGTCGGTCGTTATCTGTTTTAGTTCACTGTTTCTAAAGCGATACAGACGCGAGTCTCCAGCCCATAGACAGACCCCCGTCTGCTCCATAATAAACAGAACAGCGACAGTGCTACCAATCAGCCGTCCTTCATGCTGGGTGTGAGAATATTCCAGTAGGCGGCGATTAACATCTTTGAGGCTATTTTCGATCGTCGAAATAAAGTCATCTATCTGAGTCTGTGCCCAGATTTGGCTCAGTGATTCAGCAATCATGTTGCTGGCAACATCCCCCGCTTCATGGCCGCCCATGCCGTCAGCGACCGCCCATAGACCAATCTCTGGATTAGAAAAAATAGCGTCTTCATTAATCGCTCTCACAGCCCCTGGGTCTGTTGCCGCTGCGCTGGACCACAGGATAGGACGTCTTATTGTAATGTCATTCACTTGAAATCTGCTGCCTATATCATACGGTAAGGTTGAGCCCAGCCACTGTCGGCCCACTGGCCGTCGATCATGGCGGGTATTTTATCGATTGATGGTAACCCCTGGGTAGCGAGCAGGCAGGGAGTTATTAATTCCGAGCCTTGCGTACTCCACACGCTATAACTATTATGCGTTGTTGTTAAAAGAGAATCTAGCAGACAGCTATAAGCGGTGCCAGATGACGCTTCAGCTGTCGTCATGTTTATCTGTATTGAGTCAGTTCCAATGTTTTGTATTGATTTTTGATAGCTGAGCTGAGAGCCACTTTCTATGGCATCTATTTTTTCAATAAGCTCATCCACCTGGTATTGCTCATCGAGTGTCTGCAGGGCGAGTTCTTCTATGCACTCGAACCATGACGTATTTGATGACATGAATTCAAGCGGATTAATTCCTGGTGAAAGCTGTGCCGCAATCGAAAAGGGGTAATAGCGCCCTACCTGATCAACACTGGGTAAAATAATGCCGCCCCAATGGTATTGATCAATCACGCCAGGGGAGAGGGCGAAGCGCCAGATGGGGCTGGTTAAATAGATGTTTAACCACTCATCGCCTATCTGTTCACGAGAGCCAGCAATATAGAGTTGCAGCCATTCATCCCATGGGGTGAGAAAAGAAGTGGGCAGATTACGGTGGATGAAATCGCCATGCATCGGCAATTTCCCATATAGCCCAGTTTTTTGTTCAAGTATCACTTATATATTCTCGGGGCATCTGAATGAGCTTAGCAAATTGTTATTAAATGGATTGTTAACACTTTTTGCTTTGATCTTATATGTGATCTCATGTTTAGCATTGGGGCTTGATGATTCAGAAGGTCTCTTTTGCCTGGTCATACCATAAGTGACCCGGTAGACATTTGATTTTTCTGTTTTAACCAATTTTGACTGGCTTAGCAATCTAAACCATGCCCAGGGCCCTTCAAAGCTTGTGCTATGTTGTTCTTCATCCAGATCTTCAAAGATAATACGAACGCGATTCTGTTCATCATCACCTGTCCAGCTCAGTGTCTTCCATAGTTTAGGCCCATGGCTATATGAAATACGATTGTCACCCAGCTCTAGTATGAAGCGTGCATCGGTCTTGGGCATTGAGTGTGGTTTTAGCTGAAATGTTAGCGAGGGAACCTCGGCATTCTTTCTAAAATAGATATTTTTAATCGACAGCCCCTTTCTTACCTGATTAATGGTCTTTTGCGACAGCCCGAGATGATATCCATCGATGGTGCGATTCTTCCAGCCGTTACGCGCAGTGATGAACGGTTTTACATACACTTTATGGAACGCATCGATGGTGCCGCCGGGCTTAAAGAAAGTGACAAAGTCATGTAGTGCCAGTTCATCCTGCGCGGATGTTTTTAGCGGATAGCGATTAGCCAGGCCCTGTCGGTATGGTTGATATACATTTGTTTTCCACTCGGCATTGATATGTTGGTGAGCAGCTTGCAGGATCACTTTCCATGTTTGGTTGGCAAGGCTGTTTAACCATCTTTGAATGGGTTCTGGTGATTTGTTGGCAAATGCCTGCAGTGATGAGATGGCGTTGCCGGTACCATTTTGGTAACGTGATTTTGCGATCTCAAATGATTTTTTAGTAGGATCGGGCGCGAGCGCTATCTCATTAACAAATGTTTGCAGTTCGGAAATTTTTAATAAAACCGCATTGATTGGTGCGGGGTTTTTTGAAGAGTCACGGAGCATCACATTGAGTTCTCTGAACTCCCTGTCTACCTTGGTCCAGTCGGCCTTTGAAGCCGCGAATGCCGCAATTTTCCCGCTGGTACCTTCCTGATTATCATCGGCAAGATCTGCTGCCAGTGAGTTAGATAGTTGCGTATTGTTTGATGTGGTCTGTAATATCGATAACAGTGGCGAATAGACGGGATCGATAAAATAGTTCAGCACATCATTGGCATGAGACAGGTCATCAAATTGATTAACCGCTAAGGCGTCGTAGACTTTTTGCCAGTGAGTGACGTATTCAGATAAATAGTGATCTTTAACCTTTTTACTGACCTCATCCAGATCATCCTTGATGAAATCCACCTTGGCATCTTCATTATCAGAGAATAACCATTTTTCGCTGGTGATGCTGGCGATGATATTTGACTCTGGTGAGAAATCAATCGAGTCGTAGCCCTCTTTAGTAAACAGCACAGGAATCGACAGCTCTTTGAGCACAGCAGGTGTGGTGATATATGTTTTTCGTACCGACTCGCCAAACTCATTCAGCAGGTCATAATGATGCGCGTAGGTTGGGTCGGTTCTAATCCGTTGATAGACTCGCTGGGAGGCCGGTACACGTAACAACAGGTTTCTGGTAGTGCTGAGAATACGTGGGTTTAGTTTGGCTGGCTTAAGTTCAAGGTTGAGCAACGCTGTTAAATGAGCCGTGAGCGCTTTTCTTTTTGTTGCCTCACCTTCAAATTCTTTGTCCCACCTTGCTGTAAACCAGTTCAATACTAATTGCGGGTCCATATGGTCGATCTTGTTGAACATGACGTAGGTGCGAAATGAGTTGTAAAGGTCGCCGCCGCTATGGCCGCGGTTTAAATGGCGCTCTATATAGGTGACCAGTTTTGGCAGAAAAAGCTGTTTGAGTTGAACGTGATATGCACGGTTGGCAGCATCATCAACATGACTATCATACATCCCCAGGGTTGAAAGCCAGGGGTGCGCTTCCTGGTCATAGACCTGGCTGGCCTGGGCAAGTGCGTTTAACGTCGGCAGGCTCGTCTGAATGTTGCTTGAGCGTCTGTTGAATTTTGCCTTCTCGCTATTGTATTCCTCAACGTGCAGGGCTACCTGTTGCATGTAACCTTCGTTGCGCACAAAGCCATCAGCCCAGATCAGTGACATGGTGAGTGCGATGGCAGCCATTCCAGCATAAGCTGAGCGCTTGCTCCATTTGATGATTTTTTCGTGTTTCAGGTTTGAGCCGACCAGTTCTGATTCGGGGAAGATGACATCGCGAAACAGTTGCCCAAGGAAATAGCTTTTCCCCTGTTGTACTCCGGGGGTGACCGCTTCGCGACTAAAACCATAGCTGGCTGCTACGGATGACATTAAGCGGTCGATCGGTGTCCCGTCCTGGGTACCGCTGGTGAAATAGACTCCGCGTAGATAGGGTTGAAAACGGTAGCGGTTTTTAATGAATGCCTGCTCTACAAATTGACTGATAATGGTATTGAGATTTTCCATCTGCAATGGAAAACCCTGTATCGCTGCACGTCGCTTTACATCACGTTCCTGATGAACACGCCACAGCACACGGTCATAGAGACGCTTGATAAGATTCTGGTATTCGTTGTTTAAGGCGTTAAAATTGGGGCTTTCTGAATGCTGCGGTGCATCAGGCAGTGATATTCCCCACACCTGCTCGCGATCATCTTTGCTTAGGTCTTCAAAGAACTCTGTGAAGCCAGAGACAAGGTCGCACTTGGTAAACATCAGATAGACAGGGAAGCGTATTTCCAGCTTCTCCATCAATTCATCAATGCGAGTACGGATGGTATTGGCATGTTTAATCCGCTCTTCTTCAGTCTGGGTGAGCAGATCCTGCAGGCTAATGGCAACGATGGCACCATTGATAGGCCTTCTACGGCGGTGTTTTTTCAACAGGTTAAGGAACCCTTCCCAGGCAGAGCTATCAATTACCTTATGGCTATCCTGAGTGGTGTAGCGTCCGGCAGTGTCAATCAGTACCGCCTCATTGGTGAACCACCAGTCGCAACTACGTGTGCCGCCAACGCCTTTGAGTGCCCCTTTACCAAATTGATCGGCAAGCGGGAAGTCGAGACTGGAGTTGATCAGCGCGGTGGTTTTGCCAGAACCGGGCGGGCCAATGATGATGTACCAGGGGAGTTCGTAGAGCGCTTTTTTGGAGCCCTTTCCTTTGAACTTTAGCTTTTTTAATGTCGTTAATGCGTGGTTAAAGCGTTCACCAATCTGCGCGATTTCACCGGAGGTTTGATCGTTTATGAGGTTGTTTTCTTCCTCCTGGGTGACTTGTAAATCATCAACCAGCTCGTTATTGCTTCTGTTTTCCTGTGCGCGGATGCGTAAATTATTAAGCCCCCAGATCACAATGACGATGATAATGGCGAGCAGCCTGGCGGTTTCACTGGCGAGTGGCGAGACGTTGTCTTCACCAAACTTGAACTCTGCACCGACAAACCAGATAAGCAGGGCAATGGCGCTCAGTCCGATGATGGAGAGAACAACGCTATTGGTAAAAAATGCGATGATTTTTTTCATAAATTACTCGGATCAAACAATTATTTAGATTCGAACAGGTTCGGTTTTTTGCTGGCGCTGGCATCAACGTTAGCAATTTCAGTGAGCTGTGCAGCCACGTGGTCGGTGCTCTGGTGTAGCCAATACCTTGCACCGCTGTAACCTAATACTAAAACGCTAATAAACACCGAGGCAGCAACCCATATTGGAATATGCTGGGTGAGTGAGTTTCGTCCGCTGCCCAGGCCACGCCCATGGGGAGAAAGTGAGCGTTCATACTCGCCGCGGTGGGTTCGAATGATATGGAACAGTTCATCTCGTAACTGTTCCAGTGCATCTCGACCGCGGTTAATAACGCGGTATTTGCCTTCATAGCCGAGGCTAATACAGATATACATCAACTCTAAAATCTCGATGTTTTCTGCTGGTGAACTGCGCATTCGATCAATAATCAGAAAAAACTTTTCACCACCAGCCGTCTCATTATGAAAGGTGCTGAGCAGGGTTTTTTGCGTCCATGCACTCTCTGCGCCCCACGGGGTGTTGAGTACCGCCTCATCAAGAATCGTACAGATAAGATAGCGTGCCGCTAGCTGGATCTCATGCTTAACCCCTGCTTCTCGCATCTTGTCATCAAACGCCCTTATTTCGCGTACCAGCTGTTGATGTAAACCAGCGACATCAGGGTGACTAAGCGATGTGCGGGTTTTGCAAAAGACGGCAATTAATACTGACGCGGCATTAACCAGCTTATTCAGGCCGTAGGTGTTTTTAAATTGCTCGGAACTTATGTCAATATTGGGTTGCCGTGTATAGTTTGATGGGGCAGGATCGGCGGCGGCTGGTTGAGGTGGCGCATAGCCACTGGCAGCCCGCCCGCCTGGCATTGGCCGCACAACCGTGCCGTCGCCACGGTTAACGGGTTGCTTAAAGACCGTTTTATCCTGGTTGTTCGAATCATCTGAAGCCATAGTTTATATTCCGAGTGGTCTGCGTGGCGTTATTGTCGAATGGTCCATAGCTCAAGATCCAGCCCAGGGAAGTCACCGCCAATATGCAGTGCAATGCCGCCTGCATTTTCAAGTGCCTTCCAGTAAGCATTATTGCGCTCAAGTTCAAAGTAGGTAAAACCAGCGTGATAAGGGATCTGGCGTGGTGCAACCGGCATTGGTTTGAGCGGGATGCCGGGCAGGGCGGCATTTACCAGCTCGCGAATGCGATCAACCGGCCCCACTTTTACCTGCGCCGGAAAGTGTGTGCGGATTGAGTTTTCTGCAACATCGGCGCGCACAGCCAGCACAAAAAGGGCATTATTCAGCAGAGATGGGTCTGGTATCTGCGCCACACGGATACCAAACTTCTTCTCAACCAGCGGCAGCGCGGCAGCCGTCTGTTCCTGCACCATACTCATGCTCTGCCTTAAGGCGTTGATGACCGGTGAAAAGGTCGCCTGCAGATCATCATGCAGATAAGCAGGGAAGCGCGGTGGTCGTTTGTCTTTTGCGGAGAAGGTGGCAAGCTCCCCTGTCATCTGTATCGCTTCAGCGAATAGTTGAATGGGGTGTAGCCCTTTCATTGCAGATAGGTGGGCGGTAAGGGGCTCGATGCGGTTGATCAATTGCAGCAGCATGTAGTCTGAAATTTCGGCCGTACCACCACGCTGAATGTCGGCCAGGCGTGCGGCAATTGAATCACCGCGGTGCTGGATCAACCCTGCCAGTTCCGAGAGAAAACTGGTGAGTCGTTGAGAGGCGTCGCAATCAATGCAGGTCGGGATGTATTCATCATCCAGCACCACCTTCTTATCGGCTTTAGCTTCAATGATTCTTAGAATACCGATGCAGGCGTAGCCACTCATATCATCGGATTCCAGTAACAGACGGAAGCGCAGTTTGCCCACTGCTACCTTAACGCTATCACCACCTTCAGTAGAGACATCCCTGACTTCCTGGTTGCCCGAATAATAACGTGCCAGCCCCTGGCTTTCATCTTCTGCGAGTATGTCGACAGCACCGGGGCGCTTAACCGGAATTGCCAGATAGACAATCTGATTAAGGGTGTTGTCAGGCACTTCGAAGACTGGTGGTGAGTCATTCTGGTCAGGAAAGCTGAATGGTGTGCCATCTGGAAACACGCCGGCGGCACTCGCAATGGAAAGTTTGCCGAGTTTTAATAACGTACGGTCCACTTCAATGTGTTCAACACCCCAGCCATATGAGCTTTGTGTCGAATGTTTTCCATCGATGTAGCGCTCGAAATAGCGCTCCTGTTGCTGGAAATGGTGGGGGTTAAGGAACATCCCCTCTGACCAAACTACCTTGCTATCTAATGACATGCTGCCCTGCCTGGGTTTTTATAATACCTAATGGATCTTATATGACTAACGCGAATGAGAATATTGTTACGCGAATAGCGTGATTGTATCGTGCAAAGGCCCCACTTTATTATTGATTGGGTTTACATCCACAGTTTACTTTATTTAAGCACGTTTGCTTTAGCTGGCTCTCTTTCAATAATGGCCATTTTGTTAGTGGATATTTTAATTTCAGCTGAAGAGCTAAATACGTTTGTTTGCGCGATTGGGATGACTAATTTATATTTTGCACCTTTATACATCAAAAATTCAGCGAATAGCCCCACATATTTGGTTTTTTCATCGAGCACAAAGCGAACCATACGTTCTTCGCCGGGTTGCAGGTGTTTTAGCCGATGTTTATCGATTAAATCAGCACCCAGTATTTCACTATCTCGCTCGAAAATATCGATAAAATTGCTCTTCTCGAACATATCAGGCGACTTTAGCTCGTACATTTTAATGATCAAAGGCGATGGTACTTTGTCATCATCCCGATTGGCATCAGCGCTCACGATGAAGGTGAGTTTTAGGTCGGTATCCAGACTGAGCACTCCGCCAACCTTGCTGTTCATGGTGGTGCAAGCGGTACTGCTTAAAAGTGCGAGACTCATCAGCGTAAATTTAAAGATGCGTACAAAGCGCATGGTATCTCCCTTATGGTAGGTGTTAAAGGTTTGTTTTATGCTCATGAGGGTTTCCTGGCTGCAACCAGGCGCTGCATCTGCTCTTCGTACGCCTGTACAAAATCATAACCAAACAGGTGTTGAAATGAGTTGTCCAGGTTTTCTGTCATTTCAGCATGGTAGTCTTTATATGATTCCCAATGTTTGCGCTTCATACCCAGCTGGATCACCCCAGGTTTTTTATACTTCTCAAAACGTTGTTCAAGTGTTTCAGGGTCAAGCCGCTCCAGCATGCCACGAAATGCCGCCTGCATCCCCGCCATTACCGCAACCTGGTGATCATAGATGCCCTGAAAGCCTTCGCGCAGTGCATCGAGCGGCGCTTTATAGGCATCGTTCTCTTTAATGAACATGTTTTCCATCGCATCTTCAATGTTAGCTGAGAATTTTAACGGATTGTTTTCGATCGGTTGAATGGTGGTCACATTGATTCTGAACTCTTCTTTGATCTTCTTCTTGAAACTTAACACCTGCATCATCCCTTCCATGGTTTCACGCACCATCTGGCCAGCAATTCCATTGATGTGAATAACTTTATCATCATTCAGGTTCCACTTCGTCAGCCCCATCGCTTCGATTAAGGTGGCGTCCTGCAAGGTGGCCGTGCGGTTTGCCTGCTGGCTGCCCGTGGCCTGTTCGCTAAGTGTTTTCTTGAGCATCGCCAGCTCAGTGGAGAGCTGTTTATTTCGTTCCTTAAGGGTGCGGCATTGATTTTCAAGCGCAGTAAGGGCTGTGCTATTGACCATGCTGCTGTCAGGTGCGGCAGCTGGCGGTGATGCGTGGTCAGACAAGTCATCATCCCAGTTATCTGGAATTAAGTTATTTTCTGTCGTTGCATTTGGCCACTGTACGGCATCGTTAAGTGCATCGCCATTATTGGCAAAGGTATTACTAAAGAACGCTTCCTCCTGAGTGGCGGCGGACGTGCTCGCCTTATCTAATAGCGCAAGTGGATCTGTTTCTGTGTTGCCAAAATGGGGTGTTTCGACTTGCGAGGGCATATAATTGGCAGCAGGGGGGGCAAACGGATCGTTTTGTGGAAAAGGACTGGCTGCGAATGAGTCGCTGCTGTTGGCCGCCGCAAATGGGGTAGCGCTAGCTAAATCGGCCTCGCGAATAGCGATGGCAAACTCATAATCACTAATCCCAAAGCGATCCCCTTCATTCAACGCGACCTTATTGCCATTTCCGAGCGGTTCCATCGACCCATTAACAAAGGTACCGTTGGTGCTTAAATCAGTTAGCGTGTATTGGCCATTTTCATAATCAATTCGGGCGTGAACTGACGACATGTATTTTTCAGGGTCATCCAGCACCCAGGCGTTATTCGTACCGCGTCCAATCGAGCCACCATTTTCAGAGAATGTGTGGCGAGGGTTCTCATTACTCGCTGTTTCAGGTGATTTAACTATTGTGAGATCAATTGGCATATCGGTAAATCCTGACTTATCTCTTTATTACTCAAACAGTTAGGTTTGTATAATGTTTATGTGGGTTATTTTATATACCGCCATATTAATGCCGGTCGAGGCACGCATCATGATTAAATGCTTAGTATGCCTAATTTTAGGGCGCCATTATTCCTTATTTTGAATGAAACTGCACTAATATCGCCTTGTTGAGGGCCTCTATATTAGCTAACTTATTGTTAATACTATACTTATTTTGGCTTTGCTTAATTATAAGGTGAGGTCTAAATTTGATTGGCCCCTGTTATTTTCTGTCGGCCACAATAGTGATGGGCCTGGTGTATGGCGCATGATATTACTTTAACTAACTGTTTTTATTGTAATTTTCTGGGATATTTTGAGCCTGGGGTACGATCTATCGATTAGTGGCCAGTAGATCAATTAGGGCTAAAACTTACCAGGGAATAGTCGTTGTATCATTTGCGATAAAAAATGATAGGCCGTCCGCACTTAAAAATT